>Ga0224506_10000039_pt1 | contig 135551 bp, 132 predicted proteins | sample SF_Jan12_sed_USG_2_FD_169108 | JGI IMG/M metagenome (GOLD analysis project Ga0224506, IMG submission 169108) | Sediment microbial communities from San Francisco Bay, California, United States - SF_Jan12_sed_USGS_8_1 | ecosystem: Environmental > Aquatic > Marine > Sediment | place: USA...
AATCACATTGCTTTCATATTTAGGGGAGAAAACCAAAAATCTGCAAGAATGACCTATGCTGAACTGTACAAGACGGTGGCGCGATTAGCCAAATCATTGCGAGAGATAGGCGTCACTCCAGGCGACCGAGTAGTTGCATACATGCCCAATTTAATGGAAACAGCCATCGCTATGCTTGCCACCACCAGCGTCGGAGCCACATGGGCTTCTTGTGGCGCTGACCTCGGTGCACCAGCCGCAGTTGACCGTCTTGGCCAAATCGAACCTAAAGTCTTGTTCACGGCTGATGGATACTGGTACAAAGGGAAAACCTTTAGCACTTTAGCCAACGCTGAAATCGTTGCCAAAAGGATACCTTCACTTAAAAAAGTTGTCGTAGCTTCGTACGTGCAAGAGAAACCTGACATTAATGGCATCCCACATTCTGTACATTTCAACGGGTTCCTATCGTCAGAAAAGCAACTTGAAATCCAGTTTGAACAGTTACCTTTCGATCATCCAATATATATCATGTTCTCTTCAGGAACCACTGGCAGGCCAAAATGCATGGTGCAAGGGGTTGGTGTCCTGATCAACCACTTGAAAGAGCTAATGCTCCATACGGATTTGAAACGAGAAGACGCTATAATGTACATAACAAGTTGCAGTTGGATGATGTGGAACTGGCTCTTGAGTTCTTTAGCTATCGGTGCTAAGGTCGTGTTGTATGACGGCAATCCAAACTATCCTGACGAAGGTGCGATGTGGAAGATGATTCAAGATGAGAAAATAACTATTTTTGGCTGCAGTGCAAGCTACATCAATTATCTTCGAAGCCAAGGCGTCCAGCCTAAAAGGGACTACGATTTATCGTCGTTGAGGGAAATTTCCCAAACAGGGTCACCACTATCTGTTGAAGGATTTGAACATGTTTATGAGGCAATCAAGAAAGATTTGCATTTCAATTCTATTTCAGGCGGCACAGACATTAATGGCTGCTTTGCTGCTGGAAGCCCAACACTTCCTGTGCATGCCGGCGAACTACAAGCTCCAGCCTTGGCCATGAAAGTGAAAGCATATGACGAAAAAGGTAATCCTGTATACGATAAACAAGGAGAACTAGTCTGCGAAGCACCTGCACCCTCAATGCCGCTTTATTTCTGGAACGACCCAGAAAATGAAAGATACCTAGACGCTTACTTCAGATTTTACTCAAACAAAAATGTTTGGCGCCATGGCGATTACATAGTAATCCATGGCGACACAGGCGGAGTAACATTTCTTGGTCGTTCCGACGCTGTTTTAAAACCATCTGGAGTGCGCATAGGTACATCAGAAATCTACAGCGCCGTGGAAAAATTACCAGAAATCACAGATAGCTTAGCAGTAGGACAAGATTGGAAGGGAGACCAGCGGATTATTCTTTTCGTCAAACTTGCTCCGGACCAGAGTTTAACAGAGGAGCTGAGAGACAGAGTCAAAAAGACCCTGCGCTTGAATGCTTCTCCTAGGCATGTCCCAGCTTTAGTCATACAAGTGCCAGACATTCCGTACACCTTTAACATGAAGAAAGTTGAGGTCGCAGTGACCAACATAATGCATGGTAGACCAGTCTTGAACAGGGATGCCCTGATCAATCCAGAATCGCTTGACTACTTCGAGAAAATTCTTCCACAACTTCAAAGAGATTAGCTAGTTAGAAGTTTACGTAAACTTGGGCTTTTGCTTTGTGATTTGCTCAACGATTTTCCAGAATTCCTCTTCTGTGAAGCCTTTTCGCAATTCTTTCATCAGCTTCTTGATTTGGTAGAATGTCATTTGTGTTCCGCCCTTGTCTAGGTTTTCCTGCGTGGTTCTTATCTTTCTGATTATCTCGTTTATCTGCAATGGTTTGGCTTTAATTCCAGCTGATATTAAGCGATTTTCAACTAACTGTCTTTCAGTTTGCCTTCCAAGAAAGAATTCTGCTTCCCTCTCAACGATTTCCGGTGGAAAAGGCTCGTATATTAGAGGGTGCGCCAACATGCCATGAATGTGCTCATTTACCTCGTAAGAAAAAGCGTTTTCACCTATGATAGGCTTGTGGAATTGTATCGGTAGAGCGAAGCTTTTCTCAGTCAATTGTGCAATTCTATAAAGCCTATTCATGTCTATTCCCGTGTCAACATTATAGAGCAGTTCCAAAGCGACAACAACTTCCTCTAAAGGTGCAACTCCAGCCCTTTCTCCAAATCCAGCAATGCAAGTATGCACATAAGCTATGCCTTCCTCGACAGCAGCTAAAGTATTTGCTGTTGCCAAACCGAAATCATTGTGACAATGAACAGAAAGGGGGACATTACTAATAGATTGTGACAGACTGTCTCTAATGTGCGAAATTAGATAACGCATTGACAAAGGCCTCATAAATCCAACGGTGTCTGCAATTACTAGTCGATCAGCACCGGCCTTCAGTGCTGACTCAAAAATTTGCAAAATGTCTTGGAGCGGGGTTCTTGAGGCATCTTCTAGGACAAAATCAACAGTCACGCCGTGCTTTTTTGCATATTCGATACATTCGACAGTTTTTTCTAAAGCTTGCTCTTTAGTCATCTTCAGCCGATATTTGAGATTGAGCCCATTGAAAGGTGTGATTATTGGAATTTCTCTTATGCCACATCCTAAACAGGCGTCTATGTCGCTTTTAATTATGCGAGCTGAGGCAGCAATTTTTGCTTGTTGAAAACCTTCATTGACAATCCTCTTAACGTCATTTTTCTCTTCCTCTGAAAACGCTGGAAAACCAACGGTTATGATTGATACGCCTATTTCATCAATCATTTTAGCCAGTTTGACTTTCTCCACATAAGTCAAAAACACTGTCGGAGTCTGAACCCCTTCACGCAAGGTTTCGTCCCAAATGAAAACCCTTTCAGGAAGCTTTGGAGGCAAATTCTTTCTTAAGCGATTATAGTTTGCTATTAATCCTTGAGCTTCAAGTTTTTTGAATATCGTCTTTCTCATCAAACACACTTTCCAGTAAGCCAGAGCTGGACGCATTTTGTTATTTCGCGAGCATTTATATAAAAATTATACTGTATCTTGATGATAGTGAGGTCTATGGACCTATTTGAAGTTGTAGAAAAAAGGAGAAGCATACGAAAGTTTAAGCCTAATTCCGTAGCCGAAAAGGATTTGAAAAAGATTCTGGAAGCTGGACAATTAGCTCCTTCTGACGGCAATCGGCAGCCATGGTATTTCGTAGTGGTGAAAAATGAAGAGACAAAGAACGCTTTATCCACAGCGGCAAATAATCAAAAATTCATTACAGACGCAGGCGTGGTCATTGCTGCGTTAGCCGACTCTAGTGGATATCCAAGATCAAGCTCAAGCCAGGCAGAATTCCTTACATGCAGGACCCAATGATTGCTGTAGAACACATGGTCTTGGCTGCAGCTGCTCTTGGGTATGGTTCGTGCTGGGTTGGAGCTTTTAATGAGAATAGAGTTAAAAGAATTTTGAAGGTTCCTGAGAATTTGACAGTTGTTGCGTTGCTTCCTGTAGGAGTTCCTGACGAGAATCCTCCTGCAAAACCAGAAAAAATCTTTCAAGGAAGTGTTCTTCAAGGAATCTTATGGAATTCCGCTAGAGATGTAATCGCAAACCTTTTCTTTGTTCAATTTTTTTCCGTGCCGTGAAAAATCTTTTATTTCGATTGAGGCAACAATAGAAGAGGTGTTGGCATGGGCTATGACCGGGGCAGTTTGTGGCTTGGGGCTCTCATAGGCTTTCTCATAATCGTTGTTCTTGGATGGGCGCTACCAATAATCGCGCATTTGATTGGCGGATTCGTTGCCGGATTAATAGCTAGAGGCGGTCTAGGCAGGGGAGCATTGGCTGGCTTTCTCGCAGGAATTTTTGGTGGAATAATCGTTGCAATACTTTCGATCATTGGCTTGGTAGCATTAGGCGGACTCATGGGTGGGGTTCTAGGTGGACTGATAGGTGGTGCAGTGGGGATTGTCATAGCAATAATAGCGTTCGTGCTCAGCCTTTTCGGAGCCATAGTAGCAGCTATTGGCGGGCTCATCGGCGGAGCAATTGCACACTGATTGTTCTTATGGCGGCTCCACTTTTTCTCCAACGCTGTAAAGAAAAACGCGTGCCGATGATGAGCCTAAGCGGCTGAACTTTTTGCCCAGTTCTTTGATAACCGTTGCATAGTTTTGGGATTTGTCAAGACTGTTGAGGTAGGACTGGAAGGACCCGAACTCTTTCTTTATACTCAGAAACTGTTTTGCATTGTTGATTGTTGCTGTTATCTTTGCTCGGTTTCTCACAATTCTCGTGTTGCTCATGAGCCGTTTTATGTCGTTTTCGGCGAATTTTGCGACTTCACTTATGGGGAAGTTTTTGAATGCGGCTTCAAAGTTTGGCCATTTTTCGTTAATCACCTTCCAGCTTAATCCAGCAAAGAAGATGACTCTAGTCATGTTTTCAAAGTAAGCGTTATCGTTTGGGGGACGCCTGTCGCGGTACATCCATTTTGGGGGGCTCCAACTTCCCTCGCTCACTTTTTCACCTCCGTCAACCTTGAATTTCCCGAGTTTGCCTTTTTCTTTCCGTAATCGCATAGTTCTATGATTGGACATTCGTGGCATTTCGGGTTCTGAGCTCTGCACGTGTATTTTGTGAGAAGCCAGAACAAGCCGCCAGTTCTTTCTCCTTTTTCCCACGGTATAAAAACCTTAAGAGCCTTCTGGATTTCTTCGTATTTTGCGTCTTGCTTGACTAAGCCTAGTCTTTTTGCTATTCTTTCCATGTGAGTGTCTACAACCATGACTTCAGCGTAGGAATGCTTATGTGCAAGCAAGACGTCGGCCGTTTTCTTGCCGATTCCAGGCAGTTCCATGAGCTTTTTTCTGGCCTCTTCCTTTGGCAAGGCTAGAACCGAGGATACGTTTCCTTCGAACTTTTCTAGGACTTTTTGAGAAACCTCTTTAATTCTTTTGGATTTGATGTTGTAAAGGCCGCCGCTTCTGATGGCTTCTTTTATGTCTTCAGTTTTTGCTTTTGCCAAGATTTCAGGCTTTACTTCAAATTTTGCGGTTAATCCTTTGTAGGCCCGGATACAGTTTATTTCGCTCGTGTTTTGGGAAAGAATGGTAATTATCAAGTTTTTGAAGGGGTCTGTGGACGTTTCTTCTGGGTATTCGACGGGCCACCAGTAGCGGCCATATTTCTCCTCTAGCATTTGAATGTACTTCGGGTCGAGAGTTTTCATTAGCTTTCCTTCTACATATTAACAAAATAATGTAGCAGATTTTAAAATATAATATAATGGTTAGCAAGGGACAAGGAGGAGGTGAAGCTTTCTGATTAAGAGTGTTTATCATATTACTTTTTCAGTTTCGGATATTAAGAAGACTGTGGACTTTTACGAGAATGTTCTTGGTTTAAAGAAGACTGGTGAGTGGAGTAATTATGCTAGTTTCGATGTGGGTGGCGTGACACTTGCCTTCGAACTTAATGGAATGTTCCAGATGTACTTGCTCGTTGACAACGTTGATGAAGCCTATGAGAAGCTTGAGGAAAAAGGCGTGAAGTTTCTTACTGAACCTAAAGATCAGTTTTGGGGAGGACGAACAGCCGAGTTCGTTGATCGTGATGGAAACAAGTTTATCTTGGAGTCTTTCAAGAAATAGGCTTATGCGTGTCTTCTGTTTTTTGTTCTTCGCGAGGCATGTTGGCTAGTTCAGTGAATTTTGCACAATTTTGGGATGTTTTGGCGAAAGAGTTTATATAGAAACCTTGGAAAGTATTTGCAAATGAGTTGGTGAATGAACTTTGGATTTTGAGTTGAGTGCTGAGCAGAAAATGGTTGTTGACACGGCTTGTGACATAGCGCGTGATTTTGGTCCAGAGTATTGGAGAGAGAAAGATAAGAGGCATGAGTTTCCCGAAGATTTTTGGAAGAGTTTGGTCGAGGCTGGCTTTCCAGGCATAGTTATTCCAGAGAATTATGGTGGGGGCGGCATGGGAATGTTTGAGATGGTTTTGGCCATGGAGACTTTGGTTTCTGAAGGTTGCGGATTGGCTGGAGAATGGTTTTTGTGTTTGTCTTCTGTTTTTGGCGGCTTGTCGATAGCGAAGCATGGCAATGAACGCCAGAAGGCGGAGTATTTACCGAAGATTGCTAAGGGTTTGGAGTTTTGTTTGGCTTTGACTGAACCCGATGCAGGGACAAATACGCTAAAAATAAGCACGATGGCTGTGAAGGAGGCGGATGGGTATAGGGTTAATGGGCAGAAGATGTTTATTTCTGGTGCTGACAGAGCTAAGGGAATGTTGCTTGTTGCACGGACGACACCTTTCGAGAAAGCTGCTAAGAGGACTTTGGGTTTGAGCTTGTTTGTTGTGGATTTGCCGAATCCGGCTGTCGAGATTATCCCTATCGAGAAACATGGGATTAATTATTCGAAGACTTTTGAGGTTTACATTAGCGACCTTAAGGTTCCAGAGGAGAATCTGTTGGGCGAAGCGGATAGGGGTTGGTATCTTATTTTGGACACGCTTAATCCAGAGCGCATGAGTTTTTCTGCGGCTGCGTGTGGCTTGGGACTTTTAGCCATTAAGAAGGCTGTTGACTATGCTAAGGAGCGTAAGGTTTTTGATGCGCCTATTGGCTCTCATCAGGCTATTCAGTTTCCGCTTGCTGAAGCGAAGGCTAAGATTGATGCTGCTAGGCTTTTGAATTACAAGGCGGCTTGGCTTTATGGTAAGGGACAAGAGTGCGGTGCGGAGGCTAACATGGCTAAGGTTGCTGCGGTCGAGGCGGGTACTGAGGCTGTTTACCATGCGATGCAGACTTTCGGCGGGTATGGGTATGCAGTGGAATATGACGTGGAACGCTGGTGGAGAGAAGTAAACCTGATACGACTGGCGCCTGTCACTCATCAGATGGCTTTAGCGTTTATAGGACAACACGTCTTAGGACTGCCAAAATCCTACTAACACACGTAATGCATTATGAGACGCTGGAAAAGTGCAAGAAATGCTAACACTGTCGATTCTGAATAAAAGTTTGCTAGATTCTGTTCAATTGAGAGTTCTTTGGAAAGCCAGATACCGAGTATGATTTTAATGCTATCTTTGAACCTAACTTCCGGAAGGCTTTTCAGTGGGTTTACAAAAGTTAGGTTTTATTTTCGGCTTTTCTCACATGGATTTTTGCTTTCTTTCTTGCTTTTTTGAAGGCTGAATATTTATTGAGTAGCATTTCGAGAAGTGAATAGGTTTCTTTCAGAGAAGTCTCGGCATCATATACGAAAACTTTTTTGCATCTAAGAACATTAGTGGCTATCAGAATTATTATGCATTTCCTAAAAGTTTAGGGCGAAAGCTTAAAAAACAGTTGCGTCTTTTAGCCAATACTACCATTCGTGGTGTTCTGTATGGAATATTTTCCATGGTGGAATGAAAAACAGAAACAACTCATGAAAGAAACAAAATCTTTCGCCGATGAGAAGCTGCCAAAAGGTGAAGAAATATCTTGGACAAAAGCGTTTCCAAAGAATCTTTTGGAAGAAACTGCCAAAAGAGGATGGTTTGGCGCTCTAATCCCAAAAGAGTTTGGCGGCATCGGCACAGGAGTTACCGGCTGTTGCATCGTAGCTGAACAGCTTAGCCGCATATGCTCCGCCTTAACTGGAGCCTACTCAGTAACCATGTTCGGCGGAACTGAACAACTGCTAAAGTTTGGAACAGAAGAACAGAAAAAGAGATGGCTTCCAGGCATTGCGAAAGGAATGCTTGCAGCCATATGTATAACAGAGCCTGACGTGGGTTCAGATGCATCAAGCATCGAAACAACAGCGAGGCAAGAAGCTGACGAATACGTTATTAACGGAAAGAAACGTTTCATAACAAATGCTGGAGTAGCAGGAATCTACCTAGTATATGCGAAGATCAGTGACCGCTCAGAGGATAAGTCCAAATACAAACATTTGAACGCTCTAATTGTTGAGAAGAACACAGCAGGTCTTTCTGTTGAGAGGATAAATGAGCTTGGAGGATGGGTTGGGCTTCCAAATGGGTATTTAGATTTCAATGAAGTTCGGGTACCCGTTGAAAACAGAATTGGTCAAGACGGCGATGGCTGGAAAGTTCTTGTTGAAGGCTTGAACTTTGAGAGAACCCTTTTCGCTGCTGGAATGCTGGGTCCGATGAAGGAAGCCTTACGATATGCAATCGGCCATAGCCAACGGCGAATCCAATTCGAAAGACCAACAATCGACTGGGAGGTCAACCAGTTTAAGATAGCAGACATTATTGCCAAGCTCATGATTTCAAGGTTAACTGTCTATTATGCGGCTTACCTAATGGACTTGAACGCAGAAGCAGTTCTGGAGGCGACTCTGGCTAAACTCTACACTCCAGAATCCTATGAGCGCGTTTTGACAGATGCCTCTCAAGTCATGGGTGGAGATGGTTGGACAAAATTCTACCCCATTGAAAACTTCCTGAGAGATGCAAGGGTCAATCAAATAGGCGCTGGAACAAGCGAAGTGATGAGGATGGTAATATTCAGACAGGGACTGAAGACGCTAGAGGAAGACTTGAAAATGCCTGCTAGAACATTAGACAAAAAACTGAATGTCCCAATTTCAACACCAAAACCTGCTGTTTTAACAGAAACAAACGAGGAAAACGTGCTTTTGATCCTTGCCGAAGATTATCAGGTTAACCCCGGACTTTATATGAGCCGCGAGGACATCAAAAAGAGATTTGCAAACATAAACGACGAGCAGATAGACATGCTTTTGATATCGCTCGAGAGTAAAGGACTTGCCAAGCTCTACAAAGATAAAAAGGGAACAATCAAATTAGCGAAGGCAACCTATGCTGGGCTGAGAAAAGCAAGACCTCTAGAGTATTATCGTTGGTTCCCCGAATGGCTAGACAAGGAACTAATCTTCTAACAACCTTAACGGAGGTAATTGATACGCCTGAGTTTATTTCTGAAGGACCTAACGAATTATCTGCGAGGAGGAACATGAAATGAGCGTCGCAATCGTAGGAGTCGGTCAAACTCCTTTTTCCAGAAATTGTGGGGTAAGTATCCGAGAGCTGTGCTTCGAGGCTTTTAGGGAGGCCTTAGAAGACCTGAATCTTACGTCGAAAGAGATAGATGCTTCCATAATTTGCTCTGCCCCAGAGTATGATAAACAGAGAAGCCCAGCTGGATTGATATCTGAATATCTGGGCTTAACCCCCAAGCCAACATTCTACGCCGAGTCTATTTGCTCTTCAAGCAGCACTGGAGTAAAAGTTGGCTATAGCTTCATAAAATCTGGGCTTCACGAAATAGTTGCTGTGATTGGTTTCCAAAAGATGTCTGAAATATCTTCTGCAGAAGTGCAAGAAAGAATGGGGAGAGGCGCCGACACACAGTGGGAATCACCTTTCGGTACCATGATGCCAGCAGGTTACGCAATGTATGCGCGTGCTCACATGCAAAAATATGGAACCACTGAAGAGCAACTGGCGAAGATTAAGGTCAAAAGTGGGAAATACGCACTTTTGAATCCTCTGGCTATATTTCGAAGAGAGATAACGTTGGAAGAATGTTTAAAAGCCAGAGTCATAGCGAGCCCATTGAAAATGTATGATTGCTGTGCAAACGCCGACGGTGCCTCATGCGTGATTATGGCAAGTGAAGAAAAAGCTAGAAAGACAACAGACACGCCGGTTTGGGTGGCAGGAATAGGCGCCGCAAGTGACACCCTATCAACCACTGGCAGAAGCAACTTGACTGGTCTCACGTGTGCGGTTGACGCTGCAAAACAGGCTTACCAGATGGCTCACTTAGAGCCGAAGGACGTGGATGTTGCAGAGGTGCATGATTGCTTTACGATAGCAGAGATAATGGCGTATGAAAACTTGGGGTTCTGCAAACCTAGCGAAGGAGGCAAGTTAATAGAAGAATCACAAACGTACATAGGAGGCAAAATTCCGGTAAATGTCGACGGAGGATTGCTGTCCAAGGGACACCCAATAGGCGCGACAGGGGGCTCGCAAATCAGAACCATTGTACTCCAACTTCAAGGAAGAGCCGGTAAAACCCAAGTAAAAGGCGCTGAAGTCGGCTTAGTTCACAACATCGGAGGGATTGGAGTCTACGGAAATGTAACACTGCTCAGAAGGTGATTTATGTGAGCTTTGATAAATTTGGAAAAATAAGTTATCTTTCAGAGACTAAAGTAGCAGATTTTGCAAAGTATTTAGAGAAAGGAAAGATAATGGCGACGAGATGCAATACATGCGGAAAACTTTACTTCCCTCCTCAGGCTGATTGCCCGGACGATTTGTCAACCGACATGACATGGGAAAAACTAAGCGGAAAATGTAAGCTACTAACATACACCACTGCCCATTTCGCACCAGCTGGCTTCCAAGACGATGTACCGTATACAATTGCGTTGGCACAATGTGAAGAAGGCGTGAAAGTGTATGCACTCTTAAGCAGGAACATAAATGAAAATGAAATTTGCATAGGCATGGATCTCAAACTTACGCCATTACAGTTTCCTAACGGGAGAATTACCTATGAGCTGAAAAAGGCTTAAGGTTTAATGGATTAAGGTAAGGATTAGGTGTTTGCATGAGCGCACGCAGAACAATAAAATTTGGAATTGAAGGTCCTAGCTATCCATGGGAAGTCATACACGATGTCGTCTTGTTCGCAGAGAAAATCGGATTTGACTCCTATTGGATGCCTGACCATCTAGTGGCTACAGGCGTAAAGCGTTGGGACGCTCTGGATGCTTGGAGCACGCTTTGTGCCCTTGCAGTACAAACAAAAAGAATCAAGTTGGCAACTGGTGTAAGCGACACCTATCGGCATCACCCTGCTGCTTTAGCTCAAATGGCAGCAACCTGTGATACTCTTTCTCAAGGACGAGCAATACTCGGAATAGGCATAGGTGAGGCGATGAACCTTGTACCTTTCGGCATTCCTTACGACAGACCCGTTGAAAGGACGGTTGAGGCTGTACAGATTATCCGAAGATTGTTTACTGAGGACTTTGTTGATTTCAAAGGAAAATATTATGAGTTAAAAAAAGCCTTCCTACAGCCTAAGCCGGCAGTGCCGATTTCGGAAACTGCATACAGGTCTACAGTCCCAATTTTCATTGCTGCAAGTTCACCGAGAACCATGGAAGTAACAGCTCAATACGGCGATGGATGGTTGCCTGCAAATCTGATTCCGGAAGAGTATAAGAGCAATCTCGAAAAAATACGGCAGACAGCGAAAAAGTATCAGAGAGACCCCTCAGAAATAGAACCCGCTCATTTTATGTACACCGTGGTTGCTAAGGATTCAGAAACCGCTAAAAAATCGATTATGTTAACTGGTAAAATGATGCTACTATCAAGACCTCGAATACTTGAAAAAATTGGGTTCCAACCTCCCACACACGCCTTTGAAATGACGTTCAAAATGGTTTTTCCACGGGACGGAGAATCATGGCTGGCAAAATCCACGGAATTGCCCGACGAAGTCGTTGAAAAAGCACCGTTCGTCTTTGGAACACCTGATGATGTAATAGAAAAAATTGATAAATTCGTTAAAGCCGGTTGTCGCCACTTTGTCATGAATTTTCAGGTGCCACCAAGGATCTTGAAGCCAACATGCCAGCTTTTCGCAGAAAAAGTCATGCCCTATTTCAAGAAGAAGTAAAGCCTTCTCTCCTTCACCAAAATGATCAATAATTTCAAAGAAATCTCGCTGATGTAACACGTCAAAGAAGTTTATATAAGGCGTAGCTTGAAGTGAAGACATGAGCATGCGGCAAGTGATTCAGCGCTTAAATCTAATAGTGAGACCAGAGCAGATTTTAACAGATCCAGAAGACCTTTATGTATATTCGTTTGAAAAAATTTTTGAGAAACAAAACCCAGTGCCAGATGTTGTTGTGAAGACTTTATCGTCTAAAGAGACTCAGAAAATTCTTGAACTATCTAAGAAAGAAGGTTTTACGGTTGTTAAAAGGGGTGAGATGATTAAGCGCCAAAACTTGAATAGGCCGCTGGTTTTGTTAGATGATGCCCCAGCTCCAAAGCTAAAAAGAAACCCAATAAAAAGCGATGAGATAACGGAAATTCTAAAAGAAATTCGTGCGAAAGGTCAAGGAAGTCCTAGAAACTTGGCTCTTGCTATTAAAACCTTGTTTTTAGAGAAAAAATTCGACAAATGTAAAGAATGCAAAATCTGCAGCGGCTATTGCACAGTTTCACTATCCTTGAAAGAAGTCGAAACATGGTCTTCAAAAGGAAGAGCCCTCATAATTAGAGCCCTTCAAAACGGAGAACTTCTCACATCCAAAAAAGTCATTGACATACTCTACACATGTACAGAGTGCGGCTCGTGTTTTGCCCAGTGTTTTGAAGACCTTGAACTTAATGAGGCAATACTGGCAACTCGGCATCAACTTGCCGAAAAAGGACTGGTTCCAGAAGTTTTCCGCGAAACATCCAGAAACATCTTGGAAATAGGAGACCCAGGAGCGTTTTCTGTTGAACGCCGTCTTTCATGGATAAAAGGCACTTCCTTTCAACCTTTGCCTAAAAAAGCCGAAGTCCTCTATTGGGTTGGATGCATGGTGGCAGACAGAACCCCCAAAACAGCTATGGCATTTCTGAAAATTCTGCAACATGCAAACGTTGATTTTACAACACTTATGGAAAGGGAGGGTTGCTGTGGATATGTCTTGCTGGCAGCAGGACTTTGGAAAGAAGCGAAAAAAGTTGCAAACGAAGCCGCGTCAAAAATTGAGGAAAGCGGAATCCAGACTCTCGTCACACCATGTGCTGGCTGTTACTACACTTTCACAAGACTTTATGAAGAGGTTTTAGACGTTTCACTTCCATGCGAAATTCTCCACTCATCACACTTCATTGAAAACTTGATAAAAAATGGAAATCTTCACCTAAAAAGCCTAAATTTCAAGGTTAGCTACCACGACCCTTGCTCTCTAGGAAAACACAGCGGAGTTTTTGATATTCCACGTAACGTGCTGAAGGCAATACCGGACCTAACACTTATCGAAATGCCATTAAATAGTCAACTTGCAAGGTGCTGCGGCGGTGGAGGAGGACTTTGGTCTTTCAACCATCAAGTAAGCATAACCTCAGCGTACTTAAGACTAAAGGATTTGCAACCACTAAAGGTTGATGCATTGGCGACGGCATGCCCTCTTTGCCAGATGAATTTTCGTTACGCTTCAGTAAAGAAGTCTGTTCCCTTGAAGTTTTTCGATATAGTAGAAATTGTAGAATTGGCACTTCGTTGATGTTTTAGACGGTTGCAAGCATTTTCTTCATTAGCTCAGAATACTTTTCTGCAGCTTTTCTTCTCTTCTTAAGGTTTATTGTTGTGGCATTTAGATATTGCAAAGCTTGGGGTTCGCAATATTGGACGCAGCGGGGCTCTCCATTGCAAAGATCGCACTTCAAGACTTTACCTGATTTTGCGTCTAGGTTTATTCCACCAAGTGGGCAGAACATCATGCAGAGTCTGCACCCAACGCATAAATCATAATCTATCAGCATTGCGCCAGTTTTTTCGTCCTTTTTTATGGCGCGCATTGGACAAACAACCTCGCAAATGGGATTTTCGCATTGTTGACAAACCATTGGAACATAAAGTCCAGAGGTCTCCCATTTTACTACGTGGATTCTGGCTCGGGTTGGGTTACAGACTTTCTCGTGATGCAGGGAGCAAACAGATTCGCAGAGTCGGCACCCGGAACATTTTTCTGGGTCTATGAAAAGGATTTTTTGCATAATTTCTCACTCCTAAACGATGTGCGAAGGCTCCTTGTCAAGTCCCAGTCTTTCAAGTGTTTCTTTTTTGGGAGAGCCATTATGATCCCAACCATGCAATACGTAATACTCATCTAACATCTTCTCGAATCCATTCCTGTCAATCTTCTTTCCCTTTGCTATTGGAAGCCCAGTGGGTGTTGACTCTTTGAAATAGCGTTCTGGCAATGCGTCGTCTTTTCTTGAAAAGCCCTCTCTGAGATTAAACATTCTTTCAATTGTGTAGATTCTTTCACCTACATCCATTAGTTCGGACTCTGTGAATTTCATGTCTGTGGCAAGTTGAATTAGATTTTTGAATTCTGTCCATTTTGGGGCGTGCACAGCGCAGAAAACTGTTTGGAACTTGCACGTACCTATAGCGTCTGTAACAGCGTAAAGAAGTTCTTGCCACCATACCATGCGGCTTTTTCCTTCGTACGCTGTATAGTCGGACGATACAGGGGCGCCATAAATTTCCTGGAGCATTTCTTGAGGCAAGCCGTACAGGTCTATTGCTGGTCTACCTCTTAGATGGTCTGCTCCGCGGGTCGATGTGCAGATTCCTAAGGCCAAGCTTGGGGTCGGTCGTTCGTCTGAGTGGAGGCTGCTCATCCCTTTAATCTGTATGGCGTAATACTCTGAGCCCTTGCCAATCTTAGATATGGCTGTGTTGAAGCCGTCAGCCAGTATGTTTCCGAATCCCTCTCTATGAGCTATCTGTGTTATCAGCTGGAAAAGAATCTCTTCGTTTCCCCACTCAAGTTTCAGCCCAGCTGTGTCTTTCTCATCAATTATTCCTTTTTCATACAGCTCCATGGCCCAAGCGATAAGTCCCCCTGTTTCCAGTGTGTCCAGTCCATACTTGTTTACTAGGTGGTTAGCGACGAGAACAGTTTCCATCTTGTTACAGTCAACCATTGTCCCGAAAGCACCTAGCGAAGTGTACTCTGGTCCTTCTGCAAAGATTGGTGCGTATGATCCTTCTTTCAGAACGTATCGGTGTCTACAATGCACAGAACATCCATAGCACCCTGACATTCCGATGGTGTACCGATCCATGTTTTCAGGCTCTAAGTCTTCACCTTTCTCAAGTCTGTTTAACTGAAAATTTCGAGTTCGAATAAGCCCTGTCGTGTTTGTGTTGCTGTAAATAATCAAAGTTCCCCACTTTGACTGAGCCCTCGCCCATCGGGTTTCCGTAATCATGTCATTCATTTGTTTGCAATAATCAAGTAATTCGTCAGGATGGCTGAATTCGATGTCCATTGTTCCCCGGGCGGCAATGGCTTTAAGATTCTTTGAACCCATGACGCAACCCATGCCAGTTCGTCCTGCGGAATTTTTCATTCCAGTTCTTACATTTGCAAAACGAACCATGTTTTCTCCAGCAACGCCAATAACCAAGCTCTTGACTTCTTCATCTTTGACGTCATCTCTAATCATGTCTTGAGTTTCGAAAGTGTCCTTTCCCCAAAGGTGATTTGCATCGTGGATTTCGATGTTTCCATCATTTGCTAATAAATAAACTGGTTTTTCAGCCTTGCCGGAAATCATTAAATGGTCGAAGCCAGCCAATCTGAGTTCAGGTGCAAAGAACCCTCCAATATTAGAATCACCAATAGCTCCGGTTACAGGAGATTTGGCTGCGATGTCGCATCTTCCAGAACCGAGAGCTGGAATTCCACAAAGAAGACCTGTTCCGACAAGTAATATGTTTTCCGAGCTTAGTGGGTCTACCTCGGGCGTAAGATGGTTATAGAGAAGGTACATGTTTATGCCCCTTCCGCCTAGGTATAACTGTCTAAGCTGTTTGGGAATAGGTTTTGAAATGATCTTTCCTGTTGTTAAGTTTATGTACGCTATTCTTCTTTTCCAGACCATATCTCATCTACTCTTCTCTACTAAGCCACGGATTTTGGGTTGGTCTTGGCGAGGCCAAGAAATGCGATATCTGGTTTTGCAGTAGGGACACGCGGCTTCGTCCGCGCCAGCATTTACAGAGAATCTTTTAAGGCAGTTTAAGCATCTTACCTCACTCATTCTCTAACCCTCTTGATTTATCCTCCACCAGCTTGAATTGTAAGCATTAGAATATCATCATTATTTAACCTGACTTTTGTGTCCCTTACGACTCTTCCATTTATTGAAACAATAAATTCTGAAGGAACAGTCCTAGTTTTTGGGTCAACTAGTTGTTTGAAATCCCTCCCGTACTTCTTGCCCAACTGATCTAAAACATGCCCTAACGTCAAGTTTGAGTTTACTTCTTCAACAATCTCTCTTTTCCCAACTATTTCTCTAAAATTAGAAAGCAGCAAAACCCTTACTCGGATACTCATAAGTTTTTCACCGTGTGACATCTGAATAGCTCTTGACATTCGTCAAATATAAGCAATATTATTAAACTTCAAATTCTATAAATTATATACTGATGTGATATGGAAATCAGAAGATTACAGCAGATAAAGGGCGGAAGCTTCACATTATCGTTGCCAAAAGAATGGGTTGAAAAGCGAAGACTAAAGCGAGGCGAGGAAATAGTTGTTTCTAAAGAAGAAGACGGCTCATTAAGGCTTTATCCTGTAAAAATGGAACTAGAAGAACGCAAAGAAGTTGTTTTGGCTTTAGAAGATTTTCCAGAAGTCAGAGCTCTAGAATATTGCATTGGAACATACTATATACAAGGATGCAACAAGGTCAGCGTAGTATCAGAGAAGATGATTCCGGCAGACGTGAAAAAAAGATTGAAGCAGCTACGTGTGGAATTACCTGGAGTAGAAGTTGCCGAAGAAAGAGCAGACGCAATAAATTTCCAAGTAATAATGGATCCTGCAGCCTTTTCACTGGAATCGCTCATAGAGAAAACATCTTCCTTCTCTCTTCATTTGCAAGAAGACGCTATCAAATCCATTCTCAATAGTGACTTTCAACTTGCAAGTGAGGTGATTGAGAGAAGCAAAGAAGCATTAAGACATTATAGAATGACTATAAGACATGTTGCCTTAGCAAGTTTCAGTAAAGCAATTGCAAAAAAAGTTGGTGTTAAAGACTGCCGTGAATGCGTCACCTTCGCCTTGATTACCCGTGACTTGAACAGGCTTGTTTATCATTCCTCCTCAATTGCTGGACAATTTCTCTCTCTGAAGAGAAAGGCAAAAACAAGCCGTGAAATATTACATATGATAGAGGATATATCAAACATCATTCTTGGGATGCAGAGGGACGCAGTTCAATCCTTTCTGAAGAAGGACATTACACTTGCAATAACTACAATGGGAAAAATGAAAAGCGTTAGACAGAATGAAAAAACGCTTCTGACAGCCATTTTAAAGGAAGTAAAAGATGCAGATCTTGCAGTCGCTTTAAGCCATATCGCCCGAGACTTAAGGAGAATCGCTGGTTATTCAGTAGCCATAGCAGATGGTGCTATGAATCGGATTTTGGCTCCAGCACACTAAATTTCATTCTTAGAGCGAATAGCTTAGAAGTCTGGGGTTAAGACAACTCTTTTATCTAGCTTTCCGCTGTGGGCTTCTTCAAAAATGTTTTTTATTTCGCTCATAGGTCTAAGTTCTGTGAACGGTCGTATCTCGATTGTTTCTTTGAGAACTAATTCTAGCACTTTTGGATAGTATTTAGGTAGACATCCCCATGTGCCGATGATCTCAGCGTCGAACGCCATAAGTCGTGAGATGCTGTATTCATTTTTGAACATGCCGAAGCCTATTACAATTAGTTTTCCGATAAAGGACAAAAGGCTAAGTGCAATTGCTTGTCCTGCTGCGGTTCCGGTGACTTCAAATATTATCCAGCCGTAATTGCTGGGGAGCCCATGAGCCTTGCACAATTCTCGAAACTCGTTACGAACTGCTGCATCATCTTTCCCAGTTGAATTTATGACATGGTCAGCACCATACTTAAGTGCTCTTTCAAGCTTGGCTGGATCCCGAGCAATTCCGACAACTGTTTTGGCGCCAAAAGCTTTAGCCATTTGAGCCACGTAACTGCCTACGCCCCCAGTCACACCGACGACGACAACATTGTCTCCTTGTTCGAGCCCGGCTCTTACACATGCTTGATATGGGGTTGTCACTGCGTCGGCTATAACGGCAAGTTCGGCGAGGTGAAAGTCACCGTGATCCTCTACAACGCACAAGTCTTCAGCTGGAACAGGAATGTGGCTGGAAAAGCCTCCATAGATTCCTAGGCTGTTACCAGGCATTTTTTGCGCTAGGCATCGATTTCCTCTTCCTGCAGCACAGATTGGACATTTATTGCATGGCATAACAGCTGGGATAATAACTTCCTTGCCAATGTGTTTCTCTTCTCCAGCTACAACGACACCGCTTATTTCATGGCCTAGAGTGAGAGGAGGCTTGGTCACGGTGGGAACACCATCATAATAGTAGCCTAGGTCGGTGTGGCATACTCCGCAACCAGCTATCTTAACTAGGGCTTCTCCTGGTTGCAGGACTGGAACAGCAATCTCGGTTTTTTCTAGTTTGCCTTCAACTAGCTTACCAGTTTGTGGATCCTTTGCCCAAGGTTGAACCATTTGCCATGTTTGTATTTTTTCCGGAACATTCACAATTTCCACATCCACCCGGTTTTGAATTAGTACGTTGCACTTGTTCGCTTATAAAATTCACGTGCGACAGTTCCGAAAAATCATGTGAAAAAAGGGACAGGGATGATACAGAACCTTGACCGTGTCTAGCAAGTCTTAAATATATTCGAAAAAACAATTGCCGTTGATGTGATAAAAATGGCGGAAAGGAAATATGATTGGTATCCTGCAGAGGATCCAAAAGACTGGCGAATTGTCAAATATGATCCTAAATGGTACGATTATACTGCGTGCATTGCCATCAACAATGCCGAGGAAATGAATTCGTATGTCTTGGGCACTCTGAAAGAAATATGTGCTGCTTACGAGCGTGCGATGGGAGATGATGCTGTTCAGTTCATAGTAATGACCGGTGCAGGCGACAAGGCCTTCTGCACTGGGGGAAACGTGAACGAATATGCCGAGATATACAACAAGAGGCCTTGGAAGTTCTGGGAGTGGGGAGAGTATTATGGCAGAATCTTTGACCTAATAATGCACTGTGGAAAACCAGTTATTGCTCGAGTAAATGGTGCGGTAGCGGGAGGTGGCTGGGAGTTCGTTGCCTGTTGTGATCTTGCAATTGCAGCGGACCACTCAAGATTCATTTCCCCCGGTCCTAGAGTTGGCATGACCTCCATCGGAGGGCTTTCGCAATGGCTTCCTCTACATATGGGTTTGAAGAAATCTGCCGAAATGGTTCTTCTAAGTTCACAGATAAACGCGGAAGAGGCACTCAAGTACGGAGTAGTAAACACTGTAGTGCCTAAGGAAAAGTTAGACGAAAAGGTGAAAGAATACATTGATAGGATGAAAACTCTGTCCCCGTCGAGCCTATGGTATTATAAGGTTCAACATAACTGGTGGAAAGAACTGGTCTGGCGTCTTACATGGGAACATGGAAAAGCTTGGTTTTCTCTCAATATTGGGTCAATAGAGCCTAGTGAAGGTTTATGGGCTTTCAAGGAGAAGAGGAAGAGCGAAATGGAGAAAATTCGATCTTTCATCGCTCAAGGGGGAGATCCGAGGGTTCCTTACGGGCCATTTATGCGCAAGTGTAGCAAATGCGGTGCAGAATATCTTCCAGAAAAATCTAAGTATTGCCTAACATGCGGAGCGCAACTCGAGTAATTGCAGCCGAAGGCTGTCCCCTTTTTGTTATTGAAGTGCCAAGCTCTTTGCAAGAAGTCAACGCAACCAAAAATGCAAAGAAACAAGTTAGCCCTAGCCTTTTCACATGTTTTCTATTTTCCCTTCCATACAGGCTTCCTTTTCTCCAAAAAGGCCTTCAAACCCTCAACAGCATCTTCAGTCTTCATTAATCTATGCAGGTAGATGTCAGTTACACCATCTAATGCTTCTTTAAAGTTCTTGTCTAACCCTTGATAGATGGCCATCCTAGTTAATTTGAGAACAACAGGGCTTTTCTCTTTGAATCCCTCAAACATTTTTTTAGCAGCTTCCTCAAGTTCTGCCGCTGGGAAAACTTCATTTACCAGGCCAATTTGCTTTGCTTCTGTTGCTGTTATGGTGTCTCCTGTGAAGATTATTTCGAAGGCCTTCTTCTTGCCGATTATTCTTGGCAAAAGAGCAGTTGCGACAGTCGGTATCGCCCCCAGCTTGACTTCTTGTTGCCCGAATTGGGCATCCTGAGAAGCCAAAACTATGTCACAAGCGGATGCGAGTTCACATCCCCCTCCAAATGCGAATCCTCGCACTACTGCTACTGTCGGCTTGTTAATTTCTGCAAGTAGATGAAAAACTCTGTGGAAAGATTCTAGAGTCTCTTTGATTTTGTCTGGAAGATGGTCTTTTACGTCTACCCCAGCTGAAAACGCCTTTTCTCCTGCGCCAGTTATCACTAAGACTTTGACGGTGTCGTCTCTTCCAACATCTTCAAGAGTTCTAGCTATTTCCCGTAAGGTTTCAACATTCAAAATATTAAACGGCGCACGATTTATGGTTAATTTCGCAACTCCGGCATCTTTTTCATAGATTATGTTCTTGAGTTCTGCCATCACTCATACACCTTCGATTTGCAATCTTCTATTCTTTCAATATATAAGTTTGCAGTCATTAGTTTTAAATATAAATATCAAATTATTTATATTAGAGACAAGTAAATTATATAGAAAATAGAGAGAGGAAAACGCTTGCTCGAAGAAGTATTTGAAACCTTTAGGAAATGGATAGACAATAGACACGAATATGCTCGAGCTTGGAAAGAAAGAACCCAGAACAAAGTTGTAGGTTATTTTTGTACATATGTGCCGGAAGAAATATTATATGCAGCAAATATTTTGCCGGTTAGAATTCTGGGCAGCCATGAACCCCCTACAGTTACTGAACCATACATCTTTGCCATGTATTGTCACCTTTGCAGAGATTGCTTAGCTCAAGGACTCAAAGGAAAATTCAATTATGTCAACGGAATCGTAGAGGGACAATCATGTCTCCATTTGAGGCAAGCCTTCAACGCTTGGAGACTCCACATTCCCACAGACTTCGCACATTACATTTACATCCCTCATGGAGTTCAGAATCCCCATGCAATTCAATATCTTACTCAAGAATTTGCCAAGTTTAAAAAGGCCCTTGAAGACTGGACTGGAAAGAAAATCACCAATGAAGATCTGGACAGAGGAATAAGAATTATGAATAAAAACAGAGAGTTAATGCGAAGAGTCTACGAGTATAGAAAGTTGGATAATCCAAAAATCACTGGTTTAGAAGCTATGGAAATGGTTCTTTCAAGCCAAATGACGGATAAAGAAGAGCACAGTAAGCTCTTAGAGAGGCTCTTGGAGGAGTTGCCAAATCGCAAGCTTAATCGTAATCCCGGGGTCAGACTCATGATTATTGGAAGCGAAGACGACGACCGAGTTTTTATGAAAAACGTAGAAGCCTTAGGTGCAACCTTCGTAATTGATGAACATTGCACTGGTTCAAGATACCTCTGGGATGATGTGGTTCCAGATGAAGATAGGCTGTTTGCTATTGCTTCTCGCTATGTCAAAAGGATTGCATGCCCCAGCAAGGACTGGGCAGAGTTTACAAGAGTCAATCATGCTGTCAGGCTTGCGAAGGAATTTAAGGTTCAAGGGACTTTGGTAATTCAGAACAAATTCTGCGACCCACATGGAATAGAGATTCCGCCATTGAGGGATGCTTTAGGCTCAATTGGAGTTCCAACATACCCGCTAGAGTTCGATGTTACGGTCCCATGGGGACAGTTCCGAACCAGAGTGGAGGCCTTTCTTGAAACGTTAACTGGACTGGAGGAACTCTTCTAAGGAGGTGTAAGGAAAAATGGCTCAAACTAAAGAATATCCAACCGAACCATTGAAAATTTGGAATGAAGCTAAACAACTCAGAGGCAAATACTACGAGAATTACTTAAATGCCCATGAGCGAGGAGGACTGCGTTGGGCTGGAGGAGCTTGGGCCTTCAGCGCGATACCAGCCGGCTTAGGTGAAGATGTCCATTGTGTAACAGGAGAACCCTACGGAGCCACAATAGCATTCTTTAAGGACTTCACGGCCAAGTGCCACGACGCAGTTGAGGCAGCTGGTTTCCCCCGCACACTATGCGCTTATATGAGGAACTATTGGGGGTCCATCCTACTTGACAAATACATCCTTGCTGATGGAAGAGTAGTAGACGGCTATCCAACTCCAGACTTCATATGGCAAGATCACATCTGTTGTAGTCACGGAAAATGGTATCAGATCGTGAAATGGCTTGAGGAGAAGCAGGGCAAAAAAGTGCCACTGTATTGTATCGATGTCTCAGTTGGTTATCCCGTGGACAGACCCCTTGAAGATTACAAGATAAACTACATTCTTCAGCAACTAAATGATGGAATTGAATGGCTAGAGAAAACTACTGGGAGAAAATATGATGATAAGCTGCTTTGCGAGGCTGTCTGGAACGAAGTGAGAGCAACAAGGCTCTGGGCTCAAATTTGCACCTTAAATCAAGCCGTTCCAGCGCCATTAGATGAAAAGACCATGTATTCACTGTATGTTATGGGAACGCTCATGAAGCATCGACCTGAATGTGTTGCGTTTTATGAGAAGCTGAAAGCTGAAGTGGAGGACAGGGTCAAGAGGGGTATAGCGGCGGTAGCCAATGAAAGATTCAGGGTGATTACCGACACTCAGCCTCCTTGGGGTTTTCTGAAGATTTTTAGGGAAATGGAAAAATATGGCGTCGTCTCACTTGGTTCCCTCTACACTTATGGACTGATTGGAATGTGGGAGTACCGTCCAGATGGAACGTGGGTTCCAAGAGAGCTCCCGTCAAAGAGACCCCAGACAAGAGAAGAAGCCCTTAAAACGATTGTTGAATGGACTGTTAACAGGCCTGAGTGGGCGCATTTCTATTTGCCTGAAGCGAAGACAAAGATGATGCTGGACATTGTGAAGCAGTGGAAGGTTGACGCAGTTTTGCTTCACTACAATAGGGGCTGCGAAGGCTTAAGCGTTCACATAGCTGAAAACCGTCTAGGCTTACTGGAGGCTGGCGTGCCAGTTTTCCCCTTTGAAGGGAACATGGGCGACGAGAGGGAGTTTGATCTTCCTGGAACGTTAGCACGTTTAACCACCTTCTTCGCAAGCATGGGATTGAAAAAAAATGCGAGACTAGGAGGAAATTAAGAAAATGATAACAGCCGGAGTAGACGTCGGAGCCAAATACGTGAAAATAGTGATACTTGAAGATGGAAAAAACGTCCTTGCAAGAGCCAATGGTATTGTTGAATTTGATGTCTGGAAATCGGCAAACGACGTGTTCGAAAAAGCCTTGCTTAACGTTGGATTGAAACGCGAGCAAGTTGGTCAAGTTGTAGCTACAGGGATGGGCAGAAAAATTGTCCATATGAAACCTCCAATAGACGCTAAGGAAATTGTTCCAGAAGTCATCGCCGATGCTAAAGGAACCTACTATCTGATTCCAACCGTGAAGACAGTCATTGATGTCGGAGCTGAAGAAGGTAGAGGAATAAAGGTGAGTGAAAACGGGGGAGTCAGAGACTTTGTTATCAATGAAAGATGTGCCGCTGGAGCTGGAACTTTCATAGAGACTATGGCCAGGGCGTTGGAAGTGGGTGTGGAAAACATGGGTCCCCTTGCGCTAAAATCTATGAATGCCATACCAATGAACGCCCAATGCTGCGTTTTCGCCGAATCAGAAGTCGTAAGCCTCATCCACTCAAAGGTTTCCAAAGAGGACATAGCAAAGGCAATACATGACGCCATCGCAGGCAGAATAGCCTCAATGGTTCTGAGAATAGGCGTAGAAAAAGACGTAGCCCTAATTGGAGGAGTAGCCCGAAACCCAGGATTCTTGCCACCTCTAAAGAAAGAATTGAACACTGAAATACTGATTCCCGAATACCCAGAATGTGTTGGCGCCCTTGGAGCAGCTTTGTTTGCGTCTGAAATGGAGGGACAAAAATGAGCGAGAGATCTAGTGAATTTTGGAGATGGCGAGAATATAGGCATACACAACCTAACATGGATTGGAATCAAGCCAAAATAGTCACAGCTGGCATTGATATAGGATCTGTAGGCAGCAAGGCCGCTATCATACTTGATGGACAACTCTACGCTTACTCGGTCATGAGAACTGGCGGCGTAAGCGAAGAAACAGCATTTAAAGTAATGAATTGGGCTCTCGAAGGAACAGGACTAAAGACTGAAAACCTTCATCAAGTTGTTGGCACAGGCTATGGCAGAGTGAACATTCCCTTTGCTAACAAAACAATAACGGAAATCGCGTGTCATGCAAGAGGCGCCCACTATATTTACGGGCCATCTGTTCGGACCGTGCTCGACATTGGGGGACAAGACTGTAAGGCTATAAGATGCGACAATAAGGGAAAAGTCATGTCCTTCCTTATGAACGATAAGTGCGCTGCAGGAACTGGAAGAGGACTAGAAGTTTTCTCTGACCTAATCAGGATTCCAATCGAAGAGGTTGGAAAAGTTTCGTTGAACGTCACAGAAGAACCGCCACCAGTAAGCAACACTTGCGTCATTTTTGCAAAGGCTGAGTCTGTAGCTTTACTCCGACAAGGGTGGCCGAAAGAAAAGGTCGCCGCAGCATATCACCTCGCAATGGTTGACCGAATAATTGACCTGCTTACAAAAGTGGGAATCGAAAAAGACTTCGTAATCACAGGAGGAGTCGCAAAAAACATCGGCATAGCCACTAGACTCGAAACAAACTTGGGAATCAAACCTCTTGAGCCAGAACTTGACCCAATTCTAGCAGGAGCAATAGGAGCTGCGTTGTTCGCAAATGCGCTCTACGAGAAGCAGCTAGGACTGCGTTAAAAAAAAGGAGACGGCGAAATGCAGGCTCACTATGGGTATAAAGATGGTTCAGGTGACTACTTCATCATTATTGACACTGACAATTGTGACGGTTGCGGAAAATGCGTCAAGGCATGTCCCTACGAAGTTCTCGAACTTGTCGACAACGAATTTGACATTGAAGGAGGGTCAATGGCGACGGTGACAGAACAACACCGTAAAAAAATTAAGTACAGCTGTGCACCCTGCAAACCAGTTAGCGGTGAAAGAAAGCTTCCATGCGTTCTAGCATGTGAGACAAAGGCAATAACTCATTCTTGGTAGGGAAAAGACTATACCGAAAATTGTCAAACTCTTCATCAACGACGTTGAAGTTGACGTTGAGGAAGGCGCAAGCATCCTTGAAGCAGCCAGAAAAATAGAGGTTTATATCCCAACCATTTGTTATCATCCTGACTTAATTCATCCCAACAAAGCTAAGTCTATCAAAGCCATTTATCGTGGTAATGAAAAAATCGCAGATGACTCTCCAGAGAGAGAATTCGAAGGATGCAAACTGTGTCTGGTCCAAGTTGATGGACAAGAAACGCTTGTCCTTTCATGTTGCACATCGGTTTCCGATGGAATGAAAGTCTATACTGAAAACGAGCAGGTTCGAGGGGCGCGGAAAGTTGAACTGATGCGAATTCTAGCCAAGCACTCGCATGCATGCCTAATCTGCGCTCAGAAAGAAGGGTGCACAAGAGAGCCCTGTTCAACAAATGTTCCTGTAAATGAGCGGTGTTGCCCAAAATTTGGTGACTGTGAACTGGAAAGAGTTGCAGAATACATTGGAATAAGAGAAGATACGCCACGCTACACTCCAAGAAACCTTCTTGTAATAGACAATGAACCTCTTTTCTTGCGTGACAATAACCTATGCATTGGATGCACCCGATGTGTCAGAGCATGTCAAGAGCTTCGCGGCATCGGAGCCTTAGGCTTTGTTTATAAGAATGGAGAGGTTCTTGTCGGAACGGTTGCGCCGAACCTCATGGATTCCGATTGCAGATTCTGTGGAGCTTGTGTGGAAGTCTGCCCGACTGGAGCTTTACAAGATAAAGAATTAAAGGCTACAAAACGCGAAGTTGATCTGATTCCCTGCAAATACGCCTGCCCAGCGGAGACTGATGTTCCAAGATACGTTCGACTGACCTGTGAAGGAAGGTTTGCTGAGGCTGCAGCAGTCATAAGAGAAAAGTTGCCATTACCAAATGTTCTAGCCCACGCTTGTTCTCGTCCATGCGAGAGCACTTGCAGACGATCAAAGATCAATGAGGCTGTTTCAATTTGCGGCCTAAAACGTTTTGCAATGGACAATGATTCAGAAATATGGAAACAAAAACTAACGATTGCAAGACCGTCAGGAAAGAAGGTTGCCATAATAGGGTCTGGTCCCGCAGGACTGAGTGCAGCATTCTCTCTGGTCAGACTAGGACATTCAGTCACAATTTTCGAGGGCATGGATGAACCGGGCGGAATGATGCGGTATGGAGTTCAAGAGTATCGCCTGCCAAAAGAGGTCGTTGAAAAGGACATCCGTGAAATTGTCAATTTGGGTGTAGGAATCAAGACAGGCGTGGTTTTTGGGAAAGATTTGACAATTGAATCTCTTAAGAAGGAAGGTTTCGACGCTGTTCTTGTGGCTGTTGGCTTGCAGACTAGTAGGAGGCTCAGAGTCGAAGGCGCCAACTTGTCAGGCGCGACCAGTGGGCTGGACTTTCTGAGGGATGCGCGACTTGGAAAAGCATCAAACATACAAGGGAAAGTCTTGGTCATTGGTGGCGGCAATGTTGCAATGGATGTTGCCCTAGCAGCCTTAAGACTTGACGCCAGCGATGTTCAAGTTGTCTGCTTGGAAAAACGCGAGGAAATGCCTGCCTTTCCATGGGAAATTGAGCAGGCACTTGAGGAAAGGGTGAGGATTCACAATTCTTATGGAGTAAAGAAGATTCTAGGCCGGGACGGAAAGGTGACTGCGGTTGAGCTCATGCGTTGTCTCTCGGTCTTCGATAAAGATGGAAAATTTAGCCCAACCTTTGATGAAAAACAAACAATGACCATTGAAACCGATATGCTTGCTATCGCAATAGGGCAAGCCCCAGACCTTTCATGGCAAACAGCAAACCAGTTAAGTATATCTGAATCTGGAGTGGTCAAGGTGAATCCATCTACGATGGAAACTAACATTTCAGGAGTCTTTGCATGTGGAGACATTGCAAAGGGTCCAACCTCAATCGTTGAAGCTTTAGTTTCAGGTAGACAAGCTGCCCTCACCATCGATAAGTATCTTGGGGGGCGAGGAACCATTGAGGATCGGGTTGTGGAAGTTGAGAAACCGAATCCGTGGTTTGGGAAAGTGGAGAAGTTCGCCCACAAACAACGGGTTCAAATGCCTTCCCTTTCAGTTGAGAAGCGAAGAGGCAACTTCCTTGAAGTTGAACTTGGTTACGACGAGAAAATGGCTCTAGAAGAGGCGAATCGGTGTCTAAGATGCGACTTAAGACTGTGCATTCAAAAGGCGCCTCAACCTCCAGAAAAATGGCTGCCTCTCAAAGAGGAGAACTTGGAGACTGTTCCGGAAACTGAGGGCGTTTTCCAGCTCTTAAATGGAAACAAGGAAATTATCTACATAAAAGGAACAATTAACCTCAGAAAGGAACTTGAGCAACTGCTAGCAACGAACATGAAGGCAAAATACTTCATCTGTGAGGAAGCCAAAATGTACACAATGAGAGAGAGTGAGCTACTTCAACAATACATAAAAAAGCATGGAAAGATGCCTGAGCAAAACGTAGAAATCGAAGAAGACCTATATTAGTCTCGCTTTCACGATATCAGTTTGTAACTATGGTCGATGCATGTCTTGGTTAGAAATGAACAAGAAATGTCGAAAGAGTAAAAGCGAAAATACGAATCTTGAAAAGCAGGGTTGGAAAAAACGGTTTGCAGCCGACGAACCCGACCTACGTGAGGCAGTAGAACTCTATAAGTCACTTGGATATGAAGTCAAATTCGAGCCAGTTGTTTTCGATGAGAAAAGCGGAGAATGCAAAAAATGCTTATTGCATCAAAATTTTGATAGATACAAAACTATTTACATACGACCCAAAAAGAAAAGAGGGCGCCATTATTCTTTGACTTTACAGAATCTGTAGAAGATCCTATCGTCCTCTAGCTCAATTATTTTTAGCGTGACTTTGTCTCCAATTTTGAGGTCTTCGTATTTTGCGCCGTCGATTCTTGCCGAAATCAGTAAGCCTCCGATTTTTACTAGGCCTATGCAGAACGGTACATCTTCCACGAAGCCCAAAGGTGCGCCGAGCTTCATCTCAGTAAAAGCATACAATTCGCCGTCTACACCCAAATTTATCCATTCGAGGTTTTCAGAGAAACATTCAGGGCACATGATTCTTGGAGGCCACAAAACTTTCCCGCAAGCCTTGCACTTGGTTGTTGTCAACTTCCTCTCTTTGAGGTTCTGAAAGAACCTGTCAATTCTTGTGAATTTGGCGTCTTGCAAAGGATAGAAATCCAGCATGTAGGGAAGCTTAATCATGTTTTGGCGTTTTATTTTTTCAAATTCCACTGTCATTTTAAATCCCTCGAATAGGCGATAATGCTATGAACATTTGCAGCTCCGCTAAGGTTGTGTGCCACTGCGACTTCAGCGCCCTTAACGTGTCTTCCCTGCGGCACCTCTCCTCTGAACTGTTGGAAGATATCCAGTGCTTGCAGTATTCCTGTAGCACCTAGAGGATGCCCACAGCCGAGCAGTCCGCCTCTTGGGTTTACGGCAACCTTTCCCCCAATGTGTGGCTCACCGTTCTCAATGAATTTTCCACCGCTTCCTTTTTCGCACCATCCGAATGCTTCGTATTCCATGATTTCAGAAATCGTGAAGCAATCATGCAGCTCTGCTATGTCAATCTCGTCTCTTGTTATGTTTGCCGTTCTTAGGGTTTCTTGAACAGCCATCTTTAGCGGAACCCACTCGGTTATGTTGGCTAGGTTATTGATGACATTTCCAACACTTGCTTGTCCAGTTCCTACAATATACATTGGAGTGTCCGTGTATTTTTTGGCATCCTCAGCTGGAACTAGAATCACTCCAGCAGCCCCGTCTGTTATCGAGCTACAATCAAAAAGGTTCAGGGGAGGAGATATTACAATGGATTTGAGAACGTCCTCTACCGTGACTTCTTTTTGGAAATGCGCCGCAGGATTCATGGTGGAGTAATGATGATTTTTGGCAGAAACCAAGGCCATTTGCTCTTTCGTCGTGCCAAATTCCAGCATGTGTCTTTGAGCAGTCATAGCGAAAAAAGGTGGAGCTGAAAGTCCATTTACCCCATCCCATTCTCTGTCAAGGACACAAGTCATGTTTGTCTGAGCTTCGGTCATGTCCGGCATGTACATTTTCTCGACGCCGAAGACAACAGCAATGTCAGCCATTCCAGATCCGACACAAGCCCAAGCATACCGGATAGCAGCTTGTCCAGAAGCGCACATCAACTCTGTTCTTGCCGCGACCTTTCTGGGGGTTATCCCCAAGCACTCTGCTACCATAGGGGTGACATGAGCTTGAAAAACGAATCGTTCAGGTTGGGCAGCTCCAACTATCAAAGAGTCGACATCCTTTGGAGAGATATTGCCCACGTTCTCAAACATGGCTTTCCCAGCTTCTTGTACTAGGTCCCTCCAGCTTGCCTCTCGTCTGCCACATTTTGAGGCTCCGCCTCCGACGATTGCAACCTTTTTCATCAGAGATCACCAGTGAAAGACGACGGTTTCTATCTTCCTTTGTATTCGGGCTTTCTTTTTTCTAGGAACGCTGATACTCCTTCTTTAAAATCTTCTGTTGAAGCAAGTATTCCAAAAGCCTCACATTCGTGCATTAGCCCTATCCTCTGGTCTATTTCTGTGCTATTGTTAATGAGTTCTTTGACTAGTCTTAGGGCAATTGGAGGCTTGCTCATAATTTCTTTGGAAAGTTCCTCAATGGTTGATTGAAGTTTTTCGGGTGGCACTACAATGTTGATCAATCCAATTTTCTCAGCAGTCTTGGCGTCAATCATCTTCCCTGTAAATATTAATTCCTTGGCTATTCCCTTTCCAACTAAACGTGGTAATCGTTGTGTTCCTCCCGAACCTGGAATCAGTCCAACGTTCACCTCTGGCTGGCCCACTCGTGCGTTTTCAGAAGCTATTCTGATGTCGCATGCCATTGCGAGTTCCAAGCCTCCGCCAAGGGCGTAGCCATTGATGGCTGCAATCACGGGTTTTCCAAGTTCCTCAATTGTCAGAGTCAGCTTTTGCAAGCGTTTTGTAGTCTCCCAAGCTTTTATGGCGCTAATGTCCTTAACGGTTTTAAGGTCTAGACCGGCGCAAAAGGCTTTTTCGCCAGCTCCTGTAATTACTACGACTCTTATGTTGTCGTCCTTCTCTGCGTCTTGAAGTCTTGAGAGAAGTCCTAGAACAGTTTCTTCATCTAGCGCGTTTAGAGCTGCAGGGCGATTTATGGTTATGAGTGCTATTCCGTCTTTTTTCTCGTAAAGGGTGTTTTTTAATTCCATACAGTTTCACCAGAACCTTTGCTATTTTTTGGTCCAGTCATAGAAGCCTTTACCAGTCTTTCTTCCCCAGAGACCAGCTCGAACCATTTGTCTTAGCAACGGACATGGCCTATATTTTGGATCAAGGTCGTTTTGCAAAACTTCAGCTATAGAAAGAGTCGTGTCCAATCCAAGGTAGTCAAGAAGAGTTATCGGTCCCATGGGCCAATTCAGTCCAAGCTTTATAGCCTTGTCAATGTCCTCTGGCTCAGCTATTCCCTCCCAAACAAGGGAAACAGCCTCGTTTAGAGCCGGGACCAAAATTCTATTCACGATAAAGCCCGCGCAATCCTTTTTGACTATTACTGATTCTTTTTGCATCTTATTCGCGACTTCAACTATCGTGCTTATGGTTTCATCCGAGGTTTTCGCTCCACGGATAATCTCTATCAGTTTCATTAGTTGTGGTGGGTTAAAGAAATGTACTCCACAGAATTTCTCGGGTCGGGTTGTAGCTGAGGCAAGCTCTGTTATGCTTATGGAAGAGGTGTTTGAAGCCAAAACGGCATCTGGCTTTGCTAGCTTATCAACTTCCGAAAGTATCTCTTTTTTTAACTTCAGATTCTCTGGGACGGCCTCAATTATCAAGTCTGCGTCGGCAACGGTCTCTCTTAGGTCCAGGGTTGGATGAATCCTCGCTAAGGTTTCCTTGACTTCATTCTCTGTGATTGTTCCTTTTTTCAGGAATATTTGCAAACTGTTGTTTATCATAGACATTCCTTTGTCAAGAAATTCTTGTTTGATGTCTCTGAGGTAAACGTCGTATTTCGCTACTTGAGCCGCGACTTGGGCTATACCATGACCCATTAATCCGGCTCCAAGGACAGCGACTTTTCGAATTTCCATTTATAATCCTCCTTTAGAGATAGAGAAGAGATACCAATAGAAGTATATATTTTCTTGGATTAGTAATACCAAGTTCCAATGAAACACTGATTGATGTAAAAGGGTGAGAGAGTCATGGCTTGGTTGAATTTAGGAGAAATTTTGAGCACACACGCTAGAAAATATCCAACAAAACTGGCTGTTAAAGATTGGCGTGGCAGATCGCATACGTATTCGGAACTAGACATTAGGACTAACAAACTAGCTAACGGCCTGTTGAATATGGGCTTGCGTAAGGGCGACCGCGTTGCTGTCCTCCTTTACAACTCGGTGGAATTCATCGAAGTCTATTGCGCCTCAGCAAAGGCAGGACTGGTTGTTGCACCTGTCAGTTGGCGTTATATCGAAAAGGAGATTGAATACGTTGTAAATAATTCAGATGCCAAAGCCATGATTGTTCATGAGGAATTCGCAGACACAATAAACACTATCCGACCAAAACTAGAAAAAATCCTTAAGGATAGATTCATTGTTGTCGGTAATTCATCACCTAAAGGCTACATTAAATATGAGGATTTGATCAAGAAATCTCCAGATAATAAGCCAAATGTCAAGGTAGGCGACAAAGACACGTGGGTCCAGATATACACTTCAGGTATAACTGGCCTTCCAAAAGGTGTTGTTCGCTCTCACGAGTCTTACGTCGCTTTCTTCTTAATTAACTCTGTAGAATTCGGCTTCTCAGAGAAGGATTACGGAATGATTGTCATGCCCCTCTTCCATGTAAACTCAACTTTTTACGGGCTTCTATTCCTTTATACAGGTGCCTCTCTGTTTGTTGGCAGAGACAAGCGTTTTGATCCCGTCGATTTGTTGGACATCTTCGACAGGGAGAAAATAACCTTCACTTCACTTATTCCAACTCACTACAGCCTCATTCTTGAAATACCAGAAAAGACCCGCCGGAAGTTTGATACAACTTCACTGCGCAAGCTATTGTGCTCATCGGCGCCCGTTAGAAGCAGAATAAAGCGTGGAATCTTGAAATGTTTTCCCGGGGTCGAACTGTATGAGGCATACGGCTCCACAGAAGCTGGGCTAGTCACCATACTCAAGCCTGAAGACCAGCTTAGAAAAATCGGTTCAATGGGTAGAGAATGCATGGGAGCAGACATGATTAAGCTTCTTGATAATAACGGTCATGAAGTTGGAATCGGAAAAATCGGTGAACTCTATTCCAAGGGTCCAATGATGTTTGACGAATATTACAAGATGCCTGAAAAGACTGAAGCCTCATTTAGAGGCGAGTTTTTCAGCGCCGGAGACCTCGTTAAGCGTGATGAAGAGGGCTATTATTACATTGTAGACCGCAAGGACAACATGATCATCACTGGAGGTGAGCACGTCTATCCTTCAGAGCTTGAAGAAATACTCTCCCGGCATTCAAAAGTGCGGGATGTTGCAGTTATAGGGCTTCCAGATGATAAATGGGGTGAAATTGTCACCGCCGTGATCGCCCTAAAGGATCGTGAAACAATATCTGAAAAAGAAATCATTGAATGGTGTAGGGATAAGATGACGGGGTATAAGAAACCCAAAAGAGTGATGTTCATTAACTATTCTGATATTCCTAGGACCGCAACAGGTAAAATTCTGCACAGGGAGCTTAGAGAGCGCTTCGCCGAGTTTCTCCAATCTTGAACAGGCTATTCAAGGTTCTCAAGTAAGTCTCAAGTTTTGTTTTCACTTTGAATTCATCGTAGTTTCTCCAGTCCGTTGAGTCTACGTCTAATATTAGGCTCGAAACATCCGTCATCTCTTGAATTTTTTCCTTCACCATCGTTTCGCCTATTGTCATCATCCTGCAACCCCAGTTTGTTGGCAGTATAACACCATTTGCCCGAAAATCCTTCACCAAAGCTGCGATCAATTCTATCCTCCTTTCTATCGTGCAATTCGCCATATTTGACAAGTGTTTTCGAGCTAGGCTTTCATAAGGTTTCGAAGGGTTTAAGCCTCCAGCCCAAACATGTGAAAAAGTTTCTGCAACAACAACTGCTTTCAAGGTTTCTAAATACTGAAAGAATTGAAGGTCAAACCATAACGGAAGGTTGTCCCAAACTAGGCGATACTTCTCGTCTTCAATGATTCCGACACCCTGTTTGACCCTCTGTTCAAGCTCCGCACACAATTCCTCATAAAAACCTACCGCTTGCTCTGTTCCTGGAACGCACAGCATGAAATAGACTGCGGAAAAGGCTTCTCTCGCTCCCATAGGAGTCGGAACACTTTTCCTATATTCCTGAACCTTAAGCCAAAGCTCGCTCGTCTTGTTTGAAAGCGTCAAAGTCTTCCTGAGTTTGCTATCAACAAGTTTCATTTTAGAATACTTTTCTAGACGAGAAACCAGATCCTCAAGCTGACAAACATAATGTTGAACGTAACGATCTTCCAATTGCTCGGGACTTGCGCTGTCGACATTATAAGGGACGTCCAAAAGAAAGAGTGGTTTTTTAAAGATTCGACTGGCGACTTGAAACCATTTCATGTGCGTGTCACATGCACATGTCGAAGCGACCAAGATGTCCGGTTTTGGAATTCCTCCTTCAGGCAAATTTTCTCCATCAAAAAGGGAGCCGAGCACACACCTCGCATAGGAGCATAAATCCTTTGAAAAGCCCTTTCTTTCAGCCGATTCACATAAAGGCACTGAAACCTTTCTGGTGGCACATAGTGAAGCGTAGTTCTCAGGCCATACTGGAATTATATCCATTGCGTGAAGAATTTCCACTGGAAAGGTGGAAGCGACCCATGCTACAAGTTTGCCTTCCTCTCTTGCCTTATGAGCCATTTCATAGGAAGGCTTAACATAGTTCTGATAGAACCCTTTGAGCGTTGCAAGCCGTCTCTCACTCATTATATTTGTTCCTCCAACATCTCAATAAAAGCTTCAATCCTTGTTCTGAGCTGTGCAGTTCCGCTTAAGGAGTGGTCCCACTCAAGGCACAAGACTGGTAAACCATCCTCCTCTCTGAGTTCCTCAGCCAATAAAGGAGCATCAAAAGAATGGACATCGCAAAACTTCAGAGAAAAGATGAGGACGCCTTCCACATCAAAAAGCTTAGCCATCTCCCTTGTATGTCTAAACCTTTCCTCGGAAGAATACATGAAAGAGCTTGGAATCTTGTGCAAATATCGTTCTGTAATGGCCGTCATAGGTTCCTCCTCCTCATTGACCAAGTCCCAAAAGTACCGCGAACCTGTGCAAAGGTCATCCGCAACAACGGAGCCACCAACGCTCTCGATGAGCCTCAAAAGTTCCGAGTTATCCATGATACTGCCTGAAACAAGCAGTCTAACACCTTCTTTGGGTACGTCTTCCCGTGTGTCAATTTCCTCCAGCAATACTTGCAGGAGCTTGTTATGTTCTTCCTTCGGAGTCATCATACTTGACAAGACAATTTCAAGGGCTTCGCTCCCGAGCACTAGTGGAGGATTGCCTTTTCTCAGGTCATAAACCTGTCTTAGTAGCCTTCTGTTTTCGTTAAATGTTCTGATGGTACTCCTCAGATTTTCCTCGGAAATTTCAACTTTGAAGCTCTTCATTAGCCATTCTCTAAACTTCTCGAGTTCATCACGAAAGAATCTTCGCGAGTTTTCATTAGTGCTGTGGGGTGTGTTTATGAAATATGCTTTGGGAATTGTTGTGTAACGTCTCCAAAGGTCGTAAATCTTTTTTTGATTGTCGCAAGAGTGTGAAAAAACATATCCGTCTAAACTGCTATATTCTCCTTTGAGCGCGTTGTTGAAGCAGCTTTTAGCGAAAGAGCAAACATTTGTGGATACGTGAACGTCAGCTAATTTTGGAGGTTCAAGGCTTCCAAGAATTCGAATTGGAAGTATTTCGCCGGCAGAAATGATCTCTTCAGGCGTGTAGGAGCAAGTGTATCCTAGAACTGGCCTTTTTAGGCGTTTCCATTCGCTGATGAATTTGTTGTTAGCGGAGATTAAAGTTCTAATCAGTTTCAATGACTCCATTAAACTTCCATCTTTCAGATTTATTGCTAATGCCCGAGAATCGTATTAATACTTTTCACAATGTAGAAGTAGAAATCATCGCGTGAGATGTCACTTAAGCCTCAAAGAACTAGAGGTTCCAAACACATGAAGCTCTAACTCTACCTTTTCAGATAGCTACTCTCCAAACCCTTCAAGAGATTAGTCAGAGCATAATTAACAGGTGTCTTGATTCCGTATCGTTTTCCATAAGCCACTATGGCGCCGCTTAAGAAATCTACTTCAGTCATCGCCTTGTTCTCAACGTCAACCAACATAGAAGGCTTATGGGCCCCACCCTTCGCTAGATAGTTGACAAATGTATTGAGTGCATTTTCGCCGAAGTCATGACCATCCGCTTTGGCTACTGCGAGTCCCTCCTCTAACACTCTTGTTGCCAAGCCGCCCGTAAACTCAAAATCCATCGCTTCTTTCATTGTTTGTCGTGTCAAAGCGCAGATGGAACATAGAGCAGAGTTCAAGATTGCCTTCTCCCATATGTGCTTCTTAATATTGGGAGCCTCATCTGTTTTCAATCCGCAAGTTGTGAGTATGTCCGAAATCCGCTTAGTCGTCTCATCGGTTGTGTACAGACCATTCTTGAAAGCGCCAATGTAATTGGGAGGTTGAAACCAATTCATCCTTACGTCTCCGGGGTTTGCCAGGTTTCCAGCGTAGTTGACGATCACTCGATAGGCAGTGTCAATTTTCAAAGTCTCAGCAATCAGGCGCTCGTTATCTATTCCGTTTTGAAAGCTGACAATCTTCATCTTCGGTGTATACATGGGTTTAATCTCAGCCAAGACATTCTTCAGAAAACAAGCCTTTGTAGTGATAAAAATAATGTCTGGCTCAAACTTGGTCAGTTCAGTCAACGAACCTACAACTTTGTCAAATTTGAATGACAGTTCCCTGATCCCAGAAACCTTCATACCCTCTTTACTGATTTGTATGAGCAGTTCTTTGGCTATGTCCTCCAAAATCACGTCCATGCCGCTTTTACCTAAATGAGTGGCTAAAATCGATCCAACAGGACCCAAGCCGATGACTCCGATTGTCGGTTTATCCATGGTCACACCTCAATTTTACAGGTTGTATCTGTATTGTGCTGAATACCATTTAAAAAGATATTTGAGTCAAACCGTCTGTTTGCGTCGTAAAACAGAGTGAGTCGCGCTAGGAACTGTGATTTGAAAGAGTCACTTCCGCACTGTTAACAGCAGAGATCATCAAATTACATAGTATCAGACTATTGTTCGAAGGAGCTTTCTTTTTCGTTGTCTAAGATTGCCTTCAATATTTTCTGATATATCTTCATGTCGGAAACATTTACTAGTGGAATTTGGAGGCTTTTGTCGATTTCATAGAGCTTCTCGAATTTTGGGAATTTTGCGTAGCAGATTTGGCTTATTGGGAATTCCTTGTTTTTTATTTCTTGTTCGAAGGATTTTTCGTATACTTCTAGGCACAGTAGGTAGCCGTTTATCCAGTAGAGCCTGTTGACTCCGTAAGTTGTGGCGCACCATACGATGTCGCCGACGGAGCGTTTGTCTAAGCCAAAAACGGTGATTTTCCGTGTTGGAGCGATTTCCACATCCATGTTCTTTCACTCTTCGAACGGTGTGCTCAGCACCTCTTTAACTTTGCTGCTTATTTTTGGGCCTAGGCCGTATACTGCTTTTGGCCATTCGTCCACGTTTGTTAGAGCTTTCATTGGGGTTTTGTAGGATTTGAGGATGGCTGTGGCTTTTTCTTTTCCTATGTTGGGGAGGCTGGCAATGAAGTATATTTGGGCGTCTGGTGTGGTTTCTACTTTCTTGATTGGATGGACTGTTGGGATTCGCTTTTCTACGATTTGTTCTTGGCGGGCAGCAACGTAGAGGAAGTCGATGGTTTCTTTGTATGAGGTTGTATTGATTATTGCTATGCCGTTTTTTGCGAGGTTGAACATTGCTCCCCAGACGGATACGGCCTGGATTCTGCTGAACTTGTAGATTATTGGTAGATAGCCTTCTAGCAAGAGTAGGGATTTAGGATAGACTTCTTTTAGAGTGAACAGTTGGTCGAAGAGGTAGCGGCGAGTGAGTGTGTAGGCGAAGTCTTGAACTGTTTTGCGTTCCACTGCACACTCGTCGGATAAAATGTAGTCGCCTTTATCTAATGGTTGAATTTTGATTTTGACGTTACGTTCCCTGAGTCCTTTCACTATTTTTGAGGCTGTGTTGGCTTCGCGGCTGTCGATGATTACTGTTGGTTCTTGCTGGTCGTTTTTCTTTTCTTTTAGGTATGGAACTAGGGTTTCGGTTTCAGACATGAACTCAACTCGGTGTCAAGCTATTACGACATGAGAACTATTGGCTTCTTACTCATAAAACTTGAGCATTTATTGCATGAGGGTTTTGTCGTGTTCCCTAGAGCCGTAACTTCTCAAACGTTACGGTCGGCGCCAAAGTTTTTGTTTATTTTGGCTCCGCAGTCAGCCATGTGCTTTTGTCGTCCTTTGCCGGAAGGTCAAACGTGACGCTGTAGCTTCCGTCTTAACCGGACAGGTCTGGCAAACATGAGTGTTTAGAATCAGTTAACATTCAGCATCGCCGCACTAATTCTTAAAGTTTTTTCGAGCGAAGTACAAGTTGGCGCAGGGGTTTTCTATAGACTGAGCATTACTAGTCTTGCTTAGAAGCATTCTTCTTCCTCTGCGCAGTTTCTCTGCGCTTGTTAAGCTGGTAAATACCGCAGGCTATCATGAGGATGCCAATTGCGACTGCTAATATCCCCCAAGGCAGTTCAAGCAAACCGATGCACACAAGGACGGCTCCCACGAGAATAGGTACACCGACTGTGAGGCCTCCCCTTCTCAGCAGAAGACCCATGAGGTCATAGATTTCGGACTCCTCTTCAGTCAGCCTTTAACACCTCTTCATTTTCTTTCATTAGAACCCCATTAAAATCCATATCGAAAGTATGCTTAGAAGTATAGGAATGCTTAGTATGCCTCTTATTGGAGGGGGCCACACAAGGGCCATTGCAATGGAGAAACAAACCGTTGAGGAAGTTATAACAGCAGATACAAGCGGTAATTCGCTGAATGTTGCCCAAAGATCAATAGCTGATTTAAGCCAGAGAATAGGATTCACATAGGCAAAGGTCATGTAAAGAGCTAGAGAAAGAATGGGCAACATTCCCCTTATGTAGCTGTGGAAGACTTCACCTGTATAGATGTAGGCTGCCCCGATGGCGAGCATTGTCCCAATGAAGTCTCCCGTTGGCGGTATTTCTCCCGTCATGGTCTATAAGTACCCCAAATATCTCGCGAAAGACATTACCATTTGCCGGAGGAGAGTTTATTAAATGCTTCTTTAAAGTGAAACATTAAGAAAATCCATATCGCGAACCAAAGAACCCCAGTTAGCAACAAAAGGTTGTTTTCATCAAACCATGGAGCTAATGCAAAATAAGTGATGCTGAGAATTGCTCCTAGGAGAGAAATAGCCAATAACGTGAGTGATATTCGGCCTAATAATCTTCTAGCTCCGCGGTTTATAGGTTGTCTCGCCTTGCGGCTATACAAAACTTCGAAAGACAAGAAAATCGTCGTAGGCATAGCAATTGCAAAAGGTATCCCAAAATATATCAGGATGTGCAATGGCGATAAAGACGACTGATTTCTTCCGAAGTAAACAAACGCAGCCAGCAAAATGTATGTTACTATGAGTGCTGGGATTACGGAAAGATTAAGAAGATGCCGTTCTTCGTCAGGTGAAAGCTCTGTCGTTTTCATCTAAATCCACCCAAGATACCTAAGCAACGCAAGTATTGCAATGGAAAAGTCTACTCCACATTCCACATAGTCTATGAGGGTTCTGATGGGTCTGAGAATGGCTGCATAATTAATCATTTTTGTAGTTGTCAGCATTATGGTGGATATTGCTGGACTGAATATTAAGGTCTTCAATGCTTTGACAAAGGCTTCTCCGATATTAGTTGCAATTGCGATTAGTCCCATTAATATTTCAGCGATTCCAGCTGCAAGCATTTTGAGTGAGCCTTCGGTTGCTCTAAAGAATTCTGCCAAGAATAGTGCATAGTGAAACGCACCTTTTATTATTTCCGCTAATAGTCCTCCTGCCCAATTCCAGATTGACAGCCCTTTTGCTATAGTGTATGAGATGAAAACTCCCATAAAATCTAAAATTACTTCATCCCATATTTCAGCTACTACATTTGCAAATAATTCTAGTCCTTCCCAGTTCCATGTCTCTCCGAAAGGCAGTAGTGGGTTGAAGCCTACGTCTATGGTTGGATTCACGTTTATTTTTACACGCAAACGATACCATGGGTACCACCAGCTGAACTCGTGCCATATGCTGAGCCATCCGCCTTCTTCGGCTTCAGCCTGCATTTCCTCAGGAGTCTTTGTTGGTGTTAAGGTGTCTGTTGATGGAGGTGAAACCGTGAGGCGAGTGACGTTGCATGACGGCTTATACTTAGAGTAGATTGTTGTGCAGACTGGATAGGTGCCGTTAGACGTTTGATGATAACTTGTGACGCTGCCTGCCATCCAACCTCCAAAAGCAATTTGAATGTCATACGTGGTTGCGGTGTCATTTTCAGGCAGCAAACTCATCTCTAGATAGAAAAGACCCATTTCGTCTGTACTAATCCAGGTATAAACGCTTCCGTTAACCGAAATCGTGAGTTGCAATCCCCCCTCTTCATGGACATTTTCGAGCTTTCCATAGAATACGTGCACATTGCTTGTGTCTTGTTTCTGCACAATGCAATTAAGTCTGGTTTCCAATGATACAGTTAAGCTAACATAGCTTATCGCCACAATGTCCGCATTATCGACCGTTACGGTAAAAGCGTAATATCCATTATTTACGTTGTAATAATGATTTGACAAGACCGCATAACCACGCGAGTTAGCCCTAATGATTGTTTGATTATCACCAAACAATCTTAGAAATGATCCAAAATAGAAAGCATTACCACGTACCTTGAGAGAGTTTGTCAAACCTTTGCTTGAGACTAATGAATAAAATAATCCATACAGCAAACCAAGTGATGCCTGAGAGAAGTAATGTGGTTGATTCACTAATCCACAGGAACTGTAAGCTTTTGAATAAAGTTGCAAGTGCGATAAATAGTGCAAAACCTGTTGTCGTGAGGATTGTTCGTCCAACAAAACGTTTCAAGTTAAATGGCTTGTTCGTTTTTTTCTTATAGAGCATTTCAAATGAAAAAAAGATAGTATCTATTATAAGTATCCAAAAGGGTATTGCGAACCATAAGAAATCCCAGATTGTTCCCAGAAGATTGTTATGTAATGAATAAACGAATACAAATAGGAAAACTACGAAAATCATGCCTGCAGGAACTAACGACAGATTGTATAGATGCATTTCCTCACTTGATCTCATTTTCATCCCACATTCCTTTATATTCTCCCAAGATATCTTAACAATGCCAGTATCGCTATGGGAAAATCGACAAAGACCGATTCAACGTAGTCCACTGGAGTTCTTATGATTTGAAGGGGCGCAGCTAGAGGTATCATTCCATTAGTTGTTAACATTATAGCTGCCCATGCAGGACCACATATAATACTAAATAAAGCTTTGACAAATGCTTCACCTACATGCGTGGCTAAGGCTATGAAACCCATCAAGAAATTGGCGATTGATGTTGCTAGCATCTTCGCAGGATCATTCCAACCTATCCACAGAAACCCATATTGAACCAATGCCTTAACTCCTTCTGCAATTAGTCCAGCCGCCAAGTTCCAGATTGATAACCCCTTTGCTATAGCGTACGAGATAAAGACTCCCATGAAGTCTAATATTATGTCTTCCCATATTTCCTCTAGGACACCAGCAAATGTGTCCAGTCCTTGCCAGAAGTATGTTTCCCCCCCTGGAAGTATTGGATTGAAACCTATGTCTATGACCGGGTTTATGCTAATTTTTACATGTAGGCGGTACCATGGGTACCACCAGCCAAACTCGTGCCAAATGCTTAGCCACTCGCCTTGTTCGGCTTCAGCTTGCATTTCCTCCGGAGTCTTTGTTGGTGCTAGGGTGTCTGTTGATTGCGGCGAAACCGTCAGGGACGTGGTGTTGCTGCTTGGCTTATACTCATAGTAGAAGGTTGTGCAGACGGCAAGAGTGCTGTTAGACGTGTGATGATAACTGGTCACGCTCTGCGGTTCTTCACCCTCAAAAACGGCTTCTAGAGAGTACGTGGCTGCTGAAGCGTTTTCAGGCTGCAAATCCAGCTTCAGGCTGAAGAAGCCAGTCCCATTGGTTAAGGCAGTTTCTCGCACTGTACCGTTAACAGAAATTTCTATAGGCTTATTGGCGACTCCTTGGCTGTTGCTCAAAAGCCATCCAGAAAGAACATGCAAAGTGTTCGTGTCTTCTTTCTCCACGCTAAACAGCAATTCTGTTTTGTTCGAAACGGTTAAATCGAAATAGTTTATAGCCAAAATTTCTCCGTCATCAACAGTCACCAAGAAAGCGTATGGCCCCTCACTTGGAGTAAAACTATAACAATGATTTGGCAAGACTGCCCAGCCAGATCCGTTTGTTGTCAATGGGTCACCAATAAGAGAAGTAGAGTTGTTGGCAAAAGACTTGTAAAACCTTACCGTAGCACTTGCCCAGGGGCTAGAAGAACTCATATTAGTGACGTGGGCCAGCAAAGTCACGTAATCGCCGGGTTTGAATTCTCTAGGTTCGACATTCAGAAACACGGAAACACGCAGATTCTGGACGACTGCCACGAATCGGGTCTCATTTGAACAGTCATAGCGTGCGTCGCCCTCAAAAACAGCAACAAAATCTGGAGCTATATCTTCAATTAGTGAAGTATCAAGAACTCTCGCACTCCACATTATTCAAATGCCTTCTTAAGATAAGTGCTAACCTTTCTTGTTCTTGACGTAAATGCAACTAAGACTGAGGGAATGCTTAAGCAGATGCTTAACAAAGGAAGCTGTATCAAATATGATAAATGAGAAAAAAGCACGTCAAATAATGCACATAGAGCGTACGTTACTAAAACTGCTTCACCGAAAAGGAGCATGCCTATGAAAACATTTAGTGGTCTAAAAGACCGTTTCTTGACTCGCTTATAAGCAAACTCAATCAATATGGTTGCTGGAAAGAAATCAACAATATACACAAAAAGAAGTACCATTTTCACAGCGGCGAAAAGCGATATGCCTGATTTCCTCGCTTCAGAGGTGATATATTCCATGCCAAAGAAGGAGGTGGCAGCAGTATAAATGAACCAGGACATAAAGAGGATTAGGCCTTCGCGAACCCAGAACTTTTCTTCTTCCGTCCACTCTCTTCTTGACATGTCCGTGCTCCCCTATTCTCTGATAGTTTTGAGATATATAGCTTGCACGGCAATACTCCTGTTCACATTAAAAATGCCACATGAAACGATTCAATAACAAGGCATCTGCAAAATGACTATTCAGAAAAGTATTAGATTTCTCAAAAAAAGTCCAATAAAAATATGGGGGCAGGAAGGTTTATGGTCCTTTCTGTGTGATTTCTTTGACGACACCGGCAGCTACTGTTGTGCCCATGTCTCTGATTGCGAATCTTCCGAGTTCTGGAAAGTCTGTGTAGTTTTCAACGGCTATTGGATGAAGAGGTTCCATCTTCACTAATGCTGCGTCTCCAGTCTTCAGGAAGCTTGGTTTTTCTTCTACAACCTGTCCTGAACGTGGGTCAATCTTCCTCACTAGCTCGGTGAACCTGCATGCGATTTGCCCAGTGTGATAGTGAAGAACTGGTGTGTATCCTGCTGCTATTGCTGTTGGATGATAAATCACGATTATTTGCCCGATAAATTCCTTGGCCACTGTCGGCGGATTGTTGACAGGTCCTGCAACGTCTCCGCGGCGTATGTCCGTCTTTGCCACGCCCCTCACGTTAAATCCTACGTTGTCGCCCGGTTCAGCTCTGGGAATTCTTGTATGGTGCATCTCCAAAGACTTGACTTCAGCTTGTTTGTTAGATGGCATGAATATGATCACGTCGTTTTCTTTGAGCACTCCGGTTTCAACTCTACCGACTGGAACGGTGCCTACACCTGTGATGCTATAAACGTCTTGAACTGGAAGCCGCAATGGCTTGTCAAGCGGTTTAGGGGGCAGTTCAAAAGTGTCCAAAGCATCAAACAATGTCGGTCCCTTATACCATGACATTTTTTCGCTTTGCTTAACAAGGTTGTCGCCTGTCCATCCTGAAGTGGGCACAAACGGAATCTTCTCAACCCTGTAACCCACCATTTTGAGCATCCTTGAAACCTCATTCTTGATTTCATTGTATCGCTCCTCACCCCAGTTCACCGAGGCATCATCCATCTTGTTCACAGCCACAGCCAACTGGCGAACACCCAAAGTGAAAGCCAAAAACGCGTGCTCTCTCGTCTGTCCACCCGGACCGATGCCTGCTTCGAACTCTCCTCTCTTCGCCGAGACGAAGAGTATGGCACCGTCGGCTTGGCTTGCGCCTGTAATCATGTTCTTAACGAAGTCTCTGTGACCTGGCGCATCTATGACTGTGAAGTAGTATTTCTTGGTTTCAAATTTCAAGAATCGAAGGTCTATTGTTAAGCCTCTTTCTCGTTCTTCTTTCAGGTTGTCGAGAACCCACGCGAACTTGAAAGTTTCCTTGCCCATCTTTTTGGCTTCGTCTTCAAAAGCCTTTACTGTTCGTTCGTCAACTGCTCCCGCCAAGTACAGCAAGTGCCCTGTTGTCGTCGATTTTCCATGGTCTACGTGTCCCATTATTACTAGATTTAAGTGGGGTTTTCCGGTTTTACTCAATCTTTTTCCTCCTTATTTTTTCGAATTTTCCTCAAATTTTAGTGAATTCGTTTACACAACTGTTCATTCAATTATTTATCCTTTATGATAACACCAGAGAACAAATATTAAAACCAGTTTCTAAGATTAATTGGACTAGGCGAGTCAGCTTTATGCCAACAAACCTTCCTCCAGACGCCAAGAAAAAATGGGTCGAAGTTGAAGCCACAAAAAACCCTAGAGAAAAGCTTCAACGAATGGAAGAATTTCTGAGCTTAGTTCCAAAACACAAAGGAACATTGAAGCTTCGCGGTCAAGTAAAAAAGCAAATGGCAACAATGCGCAAAGAAATGGACGAAAAGAAACGGAAAAAAGCTGGAAAGGGCGGACCAAAATACTTCCTAGAAAAGGAAGGCGCGGCCCAAATAGCACTTATTGGCTTGACAAACGTCGGAAAAAGTAGCTTGCTTGCAGCAGTGACAAACTCTAAGGTTGAGGTTTCCGCAAGTCCCTACACCACGAGGGAGCCTGTGCCGGGAATAATGAATTATGAGGACATCCAGTTTCAGCTTTTGGAAGCTCCCGCTGTGATGGAGGGTTCTGCAGAGGGAAAAGCATGGGGACTCCAAACCTTAGGTCTAGCACGGAATGCTGATGGACTGGCTTTGATAGTGGACTTGTCAAAGGACCCTATCGGACAGTTGTCCCTCATCTTGGATGAGATGGAGAAATCCCGGATATTAGTCAGCAAGCCCAGAGCTAGGGTCGAGATTGAAAGGAAGTTTATGGGCGCTGGCTTGCGGATAATCGTGCTTGGGAGGTTTGTCGACTGCAGTTTCAGGGAAGTGGAAGAGCTTCTGAAAAGCTACCGTATTACAGACGCTGTTGTCAAAATTTCTGGAGAAGCCACCTTAGACGAGGTTGAGGACGCAATTTTTGAAAGCACCGTCTACAAGCCTGCTGTTGTTGTTGCAAACAAAATTGATTTAAAGGACGCAGAAGCAAATTTGAGATTGTTAAAGGCTTTTGTTGATGACAAGTTGCCTGTAATAGAGGTTTCATGCGAGAAAAGACGTGGGTTAGAAAGGCTAGGAGAAATTCTTTTTGAAGCGTTAGGCATCATGCGCATCTATACTAAGGAGCCTAGCCAGAGAAAGTTCTCCGAAAAGCCATTCATTCTAAAGAAAGGCGCCACAATTTATGACTTGGCTAGGAATATTCACAGTGATTTTAGCAAACGATTCTCTTTTGCAAAGATCTGGTCGAAACGTCTTGTTTTTAGTCCGCAAAAGGTTGGTTCCAATTTTGTCCTAGAAGACGGAGACGCTATCGAGATTCATGCAAAATAAGCGCTACTATCTTGAGGATTGGGCTACCCTTTCTCTTTCGTTGCGTTTTGAGACCGCATAGCTTTTTATGTCGTGGTTAGCTGCTAATACAAGTTCTTCTGCTAGGCATTCTTCGGTCGAACGGGGATTGTTTATTGAAGCGTGTCTTGCTCCTTCGCATATGTTCCTTAGAGCTAGGTCTACTCTTCTTTGGGGAGCAACATCTATTGAGAGGTGGTAGACTACGCCGCCGTAGCTGACTCTAGTGGTGTCTTCGCATGGAGCCGAATTTTCTACGGCTTTGACAAGTATCGCTATTGGGTTCTTGCCCGTGCGTATGTTTATTATTTCGAAAGCGCTTCTGACTATGTTTATGGCTCTGGCTTTTTTGCCTGCGTTTTTTCCCGGTCGCATAAGGTTGTTTGTCAGTCTTTCTGCGATGTTGACGTTTGCTTTGCGGAACCGTTTATGCTCGTGTCTTCCCATGCTGTGCGGTGATACGACTGGTTTGAGACTTATGTATCGTTGCAAGCCAAAATCTTTCACTTCTACTCCTTCGAAGCTCCATTTTTCGAAAAGTTTGATTTCTTGTTTCTCACCCAAAGTTTTCACCGCGCTGGCTTCTGTTTCCTTCCGTACACGAGTTCGTTTAGAGACACTCCGTTTACCACTATAACTTTCCATCGTACTCCTGGGATGTCGCCCATGCTTCTTCCTCGGGAGCCACCTATTCCTTCAAGCAACACTTCGTCGTGTTCATCGATTATGTTGAGTGCGCCGTCTCCGGGCAGGAAAGCTGTTATTACTCTTCCGTTTTTTATGAGCTGGGTTCTGACGCATTTTCTTATGGCACTGTTCGGTTGCTTGCTTTCGATACCGACCTTTTCGAGCACTATGCCACGTGCCATTGGTGCGCCTTTAAGCGGGTCTGCCTTAACGTCTAGCATGAGCATGCGTCGTTTATAGTACATATTGCTCCATCGGAATGTTTTTCGTTTTTCTACGAGTTTTCTTGCGGCGAACTCGCCTCGGGGAGATTTTGAGCCCATCGTGCTGTTTTTCCTTTCGCTACGTCTAATCACAACACTAATATTTAAACTGTAATATGCAGATTCGTTGATGGATCTATAAAACCTCTATTGAAAATCTTCTGCAATTACAGCTTTTTGTCTTTGAACAAATCTTAATTTTTGAATTATTGCAGCTACGACGGCAGGTATCAAGATAAGTTCAGAGTAAGAAGCGTACCAAATGAAAAGGAATGCGAAAGGTAAAAAAAAGGGATAAGGATAAAGCCGAAGATGCATATGAATAATAGGGTAAGAAAAAGATATTTTGAAAAGTAATGCAAGACGTCCCCTTCCAAAAATCCCTCCGGAATTGCTTTGTGAATCGAGTAGCCAAGGATTGCGCCAGAAAAGTTGATTAACAGAAAGAAGGGGAACACGAGTGACAAAGTTTCGGGGTAAGAGATGGGAAATATCTCCATTTGAAAGAACGTGACTTTCAACGGGGAAAGGATGAAAAAACTGCTAGAACTGCTAGGAAGAATGAAAAAGGGGAAGGATAAGATTAGGAAGGGGGCAGTGACTAGAAAGGTTAGTCCATCGTAGAGGACAATCAGTCCGCTAGAAAGTAAAGACATTAGGGTCGTTAAGGCAGCCATTATTGGAATGTATGTCAATTTGCCTTTTCCAGCTAGGTGATAGGCTATGTATAAAGAAAGAAACATTTCTTTTTCTAACATTAATTAAGCGAGGAAGGATTATTAAGTCTATTGTCTTCTCGCTTAGTCTACTTGTAACATTGAAATTTAAATTGAACGTGTTACAGCTAGAAAATGAGTCCGAAATGAAGATTTCTATAATTCTTCCATAAACGTTTTGAAATCATCAAAACTTTCTATTGGTTCTCTTCCTGCCGACTGCACTTTTGTGGATTTCACAGCGTTTTCAACCATCTTTGAGAACTACCACTACTTCATCAAGAAACACTCATTAACAGGTCAAGCTACACCACATATTCAGACATAGCAAAAAGCCTGTTTGTAGCGGCGATAGAAATGAATACTTGGCGCCTATTGACAACAAAAACTCACAACGCTTTCATGAATATGGCTGTTGACGAAGCCATATTGAGAGGTAGAATAGAAAACCTCGCTCCCAACACTGTGAGATTCTATTGCTGGAATCCATCAGCCGTCTCCATCGGAAAATTCCAAAATATCCAAAACGAAGTACATTTAGACAACTGCAGAAAACACGGCGTAGATGTTGTTAGACGCATAACAGGCGGAGGGACGGTTTATCATGACGCCAAAGATGAAATCACCTACAGCGTCGTTGCCGCTAAAGAAGATTTGAAGGCTAAAGACATAGCTGCTGTTTACGCAAAAATCTATGCAGGGTTGGCGAAAGCCCTAAAAATCATGGGCTTATCGGCGGACTTTAACGAAGGCAACAAAAAAACATGCCCAAACCTAACAGTTAGTGGAAAGAAAATTTCTGGAAGCGCCCAATCTCACAAAAGCGGAGTCGTTTTACAGCATGGCACCCTTTTGTTGGACGTTGACCTAGAGGAGATGTTCACTTTTCTGCGTGTTCCATGGGCTAACACGTGTATGCAGGTCGTAAACGTAGCAAAAAACAGAATTACATCAATAAAACAGGAGCTTAAGAAAGATGTTCTAATAACAGAGGCACAACAAGCTCTAATTGATGGATTCCAAAAAGCCCTAGGCATCCAACTTGTGAATGACGAATTGACATCCTACGAGCGTGAACTTGCAGAAGAACTCAATAAAGAAAAATATTCCACAAGAGAATGGAATTTCCATGGCAGAAGCATCCACGAAAAGTAGAGAAATGATGCAGAAGCAATGATTTGACTCGACTATTTCAGCTCATTCGTCCGCGTGGAATGGTTCATCTTTTTTCTATTCTCCATTTTACACCTTGCGGCGTGTCCTCAATTAATACGCCCGAAGCTTTGAGCTGCTCTCTGATTCTGTCTGCAGTTTTCCAATCTTTGATTTTCCTGGCTTCTTCCCTTTTTCGGATAAGTTCTTCAGCCTCTTTGGGTAACTCTTTCTTGATAGATTTGGCTAAGTCTAACGCGAAAATCTTGTCAAACTCCAAAAGCAGTTCGTACTTATCTCTGTCACTAACTTCCTTTTCCTCTCTCAAAAGCTTCCAGACAAAAGTAAGCGCCTTCGGCATATTCAAATCGTCATTTATCGCCTCTAGGAACTCCTTTCTATATTCTTCCGTCTTTCTTGACGGTCCCTTCTCTTCTTCAGGGTTTTCCCTTAGTCTTTGCATGTGTTCCCGCAACGTAAAAAGGGCATTTTGAGCTGCTTGCAGACTTTCCTTTGTGAAGACTAATTCTGACCGATAATGAGCGGTTAAGCATAAATATCGAAAAGCAAGTGGGTCAAATCCTTCATCAATCAAATTCTGGACAGTAATTATGTTTCCTTCTGATTTTCCCATTCTGACTCCCTTGCCGAAGACTAAGAAGGCGGCATGTAACCAATAGTTGGCTAGTTTTTTTCCTGTAGCAGCTTCTGACTGAGCCATCTCGTTCGGATGATGAATCGGTATGTGGTCTATTCCGCCGCAATGAATGTCAAAAGTTAAGCCAAGATACTTCATACCCATGGCGCTGCACTCGACGTGCCAACCCGGAAAACCCACGCCCCAAGGCGAATCCCACTCCATATGCCTCTTTCTATCCTTAGGGGAGAAATGCCAAACGCCAAAATCTGTTATGTTCCTCTTCTGAGTGTCAAATTCTACCCTTGCGCCAGCCTTAAGACTTTCATTCAAACTCTCAAAATCCATCCCAGTTAGCTTACCATAATCTTTCATCTTTGAAGTGTCGAAGTAAACGCCCCTATCAATTATGTAGATGTAACCATTTCCCTCCATTTTTCGAATAAGCTCAATCATATCCGCAATGTGATCAGTTGCCCTACAGGCAACTTTTGGCTTGAGTAGGTTGAGTCTTTTTGCGTCTTCAAAGAATGCTCGAGTGTAAAACTCCGCAATCTCCCAAGCAGATTTTCCTTCCCTTCTGACCCCAATCTCCATTCTGTCTTCACCAGTGTCAGCATCAGAAGTAAGATGCCCAACATCCGTGATGTTCATCACATGCCTCACTTCGAAACCATTAAACTCCAAAACTCTTCTGAGCATGTCCTCAAAGAGAAACGTCCGAAAGTTACCCACATGAGCATACCAATAAACAGTTGGGCCACAGCAATACATACTAACTATGCCCTTCTCCAAAGGAACAAACTTTTCCTTTTCACGTGTCAAAGTATTAAAAAGAGACAAATCTTGATTCAAGGTTCCCACGTTCACTCGCCCTAAGAAATAACGGCGAAAAATATTTAAGGATTTTACCTCTACTGCCAGATTAATCGTACTTCTTAACCTTTATCATTTCCCTAAAGTTTTTCAGATCACTGGCAATTTGCTTGAGAAAGTACAGCTCCTCCATCGTTCTCTCAAACTTCGCAAACTCCTCTCGAACCTTCTCAGCGAACCGCTCCGTCTCATTCACAGTTCCCATTTTCTCTTCTCACCGACTGAAGCGGAGGGTCTTCATCGCTTATCGGCTAGCCGCCGAGCCATTCCGTCATCGAGGAGAAAGGAGAAGGCTTCGAAAACGGAAAAAACCAATTCAAGGCTGCAAGCGGCATAGCCTTCAACCTTAGCCCTCCATACTTCATCGTAAGACTTAAGATACATGCCGTCTATAAAAAGGTTGCTGATTAACACTTGTATACAAACATGATTTTGTGGTTCAGCCTATGGCCAGAATACCTTCCAAGATGTTCTTTTCTGGGATGTTTAGTTGTCTGGAGAGCCAGGCTTTCAGCAGTGCGGTGGGTTTTGGGAGTTCGCCGCTGTATGTTATGATCTGGTTGTTTTTAAGGGCGTCTACCTGGAATGTTTTTTCTGCTTCTCTGTGGAGGAAGGATAATGTTTGGGCTTGATGGGCTAGTGTTTGGAAGTCTTCCCATTGTTTGCATCGCAGGATTACTGGTGGGCCTCGCATTTCTCTAGCTTGTGCTTCTTCTGTCTTTGGTGCTGTTGTTGCGTGTACTTGTATTGCTGGGGTCTCGTGTGAGGCTGATAAATACGTGATCAGATTGGCTATTTCGTTTTGTAGCGTCGTTATTCTTTCTTCAACCTTCTCTATTTTTCCACTCAATTCACCTGTGTCGCCTAATCTTCCAGCTATGCTTCCCAACTCGCTTATTAACCGGTCTAAGTCCTTTTCATGCTCCTTCAAGACGTTGACTATAAAATCTAGAGCTTCTAGCGCCTCGTCTTTTGATGGAGCTTTTCTGGACATTGATTTTCTCCCTTTTTCTTCAACTTATTAATTGGCTTCTTTATAAATAAACGTAGCGAATCCTCAAAACTTATCCTTGTGAAGACACATCTATACGTATTGAGAATTAAAATCATACTTGGAGAAATCTCCCGCACAAGCTCCCTTTTTTCAGAAATAAGATCTTGCAGACGGTCTCTAGTGATTGATTTACTGCAGTATGGATGTCTCCGACAACGGAACTCTGAGTTCTGATTTATAACTTACTTTTCACCAAACTAAGAATCAACAAAACACAATGCTTTGAAGAACTTGAAAAGGACGTGTGGGAATACCAAATAGGTGGCTATCAAGTATTATCCAAATGGCTAAAATACAGAAAGAAGAGGAAATTGTCACTTGCGGATATAAAGCATTATTGTAAGGTCATAACTGCACTCAAAAAAACAATTGAAATTCAAGATGAAATAAATAAGTTATATCCCGATGTAGAAAAGAACATTGTAGAGTTCAAAGAAAGCACCACTCAGGGCAGTTTAGACGAATATAATCACTAATTCATTACATGACGAAAAGCGATTCTAATTCATAGAACTCAAGAAAGCTAGTAGAAGAAGCCACCGAAAAATTCGGAGAGAGGAAGCCATGAGTGAAGTTAAGAAGTGTCCTAAATGCGGCGGAGAAATGAAGAAATCGAGATATTTGGTTGGACGGATTGATCCCATATGCGATATAGGGCTTCGTGTCGAAGATGGCCAATGGGGATTAGGAATTATGGTTCTGCCCGTCTATTGCTTAAATTGTGGTTTCATAGAGATATACAAGAGAATGAAGAAAAAGAAGGAATAGCCATGTGGTTTCAAATAGAAATCCCTGCAAATTATGTAGCCCAAAAGCAGATAATAAGACACTTGAGAGTTTGGATTCAAGCGTTGGAAGAACATAAAAGGATACAAGGATTCGCTTTCAATCATTATTCTATTGAAGGTACAGTTGCTCTAATAATCCGCTTTGACTGCAGAGAAGAAGCTTTGGTTAATATCAAGAGAGAATTGTCTGAAAACCTTGAAAAAATGGATATTAAGTGTGAGTTAAACGAAAAACCTTGGGAATCTCCAGAGCACATCAGAAAGGCTTACGAATTTGGCAGTAGATGTGCCTTCCTTATGTTTAAGCTTATAGAAAATGGGCGATTCTCTGAAGACTACATATCTGATTTTCTCCAGTCTCAGGATCCACAATCTGACAACGCCTTGTATTTCCAAATCAACTCCAATCATGGTGTAATGAACTCCTTAGGTATCCCAAAACGACCAAACGAGTGGATAGTTCATTATTGGCTCATTGGAGAGTCTTTTGGACAAATGCTTCAATTGGATTTAGTTCCTAATCTTAGGAGAGTAACACCATGAGAGAACTTCGCAAAAGAGGAATAGGCTTTATATGATCATACAACTTCGGACTTTTGAGTTTCTAATCAAAAAAGCGTTAGCTTTGCTTTATCATATTTCCTTTAAATTTGTGCACATTTCTTTCTTCAGATTAAAGCTGCTTGAAGTACTCACACGTAATCTAGACAACGAGTAGTTTGGGGGAAATCCTTGGAGCCTGAGTTCAAAGCTTCAGTTGTCCAGCTGATTTTAGATGGACACGTAGAGGAAGCTTTAGAGTTACTTGCGAAACATTACAGCGTTAATTTGCCAAAGATAAAAGTTGGCTTGCCGAAACATCGCAAGAAGAATGCTATTGGTTGTTACACTGCAAAAAACGAAACAATCTATGTGCTCAACAGTGATTTGCTTAAGGAACCATCAATAATTCTACATGAGTTTTACCATCACCTACGCACATCCATAGATAAGACGAATAGAGGAACAGAAAAGTACGCAGCCAAATTCGTCAAGGAATACATCCAAGCATATAAATCATGCTAGAAAGGTATTGACCACGCATATAAAAAAGCCCTTTCAATATTCCTTTATCTTTTTCTGTTTTCTCGATAAAGGCTTAGCGTTTTCCGCACCGGAAGGATAGGCTAATAGTTAAAAAAATAGCAACTCATGTAACATAACAAAGGCTACTCTCCCTTACGTTTAGACCTGATTTTGAGAGACTTCTTTAATTCCTTTACCAATGAAGGTCTTCTTTGTTTGAGTATTGTTTCGTAATCTTTTGAAAGTCTCTTTTCCATATCATTCAAAATTTGCACTATGTTTTCTCCCCTTTGAGCAATTTCTTTTAATTTAATTTTGAAGTGTTGAAGACAATCATGATAAACTGAGATGACATAGTATTCAAGGCTTTGATCGTAGGCTTCCTCGTTTTCTCCAAATTCAAAGACATAGTCCATGTTCAGCAGGTACTTGGCCACAGGGACATAAAAAGCACAATGATATACATAACCGTTGAACAAGCAATATACCAGGAACTTGAGGAGCATTTCATTTCTAAAATAGCAAAAACTGCGGAAGAGGCAAGAGAATTGGTGGACTTGGGTTTTGAATACGTCTGCACGACCCCGGAGAGCATCATGCTGTTTAGGAAGCGAAAATAGTGAAAACAGTATTTAATTCCGAAAAACAATACCTTATGAGAATTAGAACTCATATGGGAGAGTTAAAATATCTGGTTTCTAAATGAGTAGGATACCTACACAAAAGGGATGCCCTTTCCCATGCAAGGAATTAAGTTCTCTGACAAGGAAGAAATTGTCAGCTTTGTTTCAGAAAATGGCATAAGAATCCTTAATTTATGTCATATTCCAGAAGATGGGCGACTAAGAACTTTGAGCTTTTCAGCGTCGGATAAAAATAGAGTCTATGAAATTCTGGACTTGGGTGAAAGGGTTGATGGTTCCAACCTATTCTCCTTCATTACGCCAGGGAAAAGTGACATTTACATAATGCCCAAATGTGACAAAGGCCTCGTCAATCCTTTTTCAACTGTTCCCGCACTAAACCTGTTGTGTAGATATTTGGACGAAAATGGCAAACCGTTAGATGTTGCTCCAGAAAACGTCTTGACAAAAGCAGAAGAGAAGTTGCGCTCTTCCAAGGACGTTATTCTTAAAGCTTTGGCTGAACTTGAGTTTTACATAATCTCTAAGCAACAGAGTGAAATGCTTTTTCCAGGCGCCCCAGAAAAAAACTATCACGATTCTTCTCCTTTCACAAAGTTCGAATGGTTACGAAATGAGATTCTTGTTGCGCTGACCAGCAGTGGTATTGGCACGAAGTATGGGCACAGTGAGGTCGGCAGGTTATTGTGTAACGGGAACACGCTTATGGAGCAGCATGAGGTGGAGTTTGCTCCGCAGAATTTGGCGGAGATGGCTGAAACCATAACAATAGCAAAGTGGATCATTAGAAACGTCTGCGCAAGACATGGCATATCAGTCTCATTTTGTCCTAAAATAGCGTTAGAGCATGCTGGAACAGGAATGCACATTCACCTTTGTGGACTAAAGAATGGAGAAAACGTAGTTGCAAATCATGATGGAACCTTGACCGTTGAAGCCAGAGAAATGATTGGTGGAATGTTGCGGTTTGCGCCTAGTCTTGCGGCTTTTGGAAATCCAACACCACCGTCATATTTGCGTTTTATCGCGCGTAAGGAATCCCCAATGCACATTTGCTGGAGCGCCAGAAACCGCCTAGCCTTGATTCGCATTCCGTTATGGTGGAGTTTCAAGAGAAAAGGCACGGAGGAAAGGGATGTGTGCAGAGAAACTTTTGAGTATAGGGCTCCGGACGCATTCGCAAGCGCATACTTGCTTTTTGCTGGAATAGCAGTAGCAATAAATTACGGGTTGAAAAATTCTAAGGAGTCATTGGAGATTGCTGAAAAACTGCACGTAGAAGAAACTGCTGGTAGAAGGAAGAGGTTTAAACTACTGCCGCGTTCCTGCAGTGAGTCAGCCAGAAATCTGCGAAAAGACAGGAAGTTTTACGAGGCAGACGATGTTTTCCCAAAGAAGGTGATTGACAAAACCATAGAAAAACTGAGCGCATACAAGGACGAAGACTTGTGGAAAAACTTGGCTGAAAAACCTGAAAAAGTTGAGAGTATGTTGCGCCGGTACCTGCATTACGGCTAGCCAACTTCTATCTTTGCATGAGAAATGCTTATAGCTTGTCTTTAACGGTTAAAGCTTCAGAAAATGTGCATTAATGGGCGGGTAGATCAGCTTGGAATGATCGCCACGTTGGCATCGTGGAGGCCGCGGGTTCAAATCCCGCCCCGTCCACTCAACTTTCTTTGGAAAAGAACCTTGGCTAAGAAACTGTAAGCTTGTTTCCAACAACTCTATCGCTAACTCAATCGCCTGTCTCAATTTTCTTTAACCTAAATCCCCACACACCATATCCTACTAACGCTTTACCCATGGCCATTTCTCTGCTGCATTTGGGGCACTTCTTAACTTCACCCATGGCTTATTTCTTCTTTCTGCCGTGCTTCACAGTATGGGCACTCTTCAGATGCAATAGGAATCTCGTTTCCACATTTGACACACGTCTTTAGGAAACTCTTGGGTGTGTACCCAGGGGCTCTGTAATCTATGACTGCTATTCCACAGTTTTCGCATTTTAGCGCTGGCACGTTGTCCTGCGACCACAATGCACTGGGCATAACATAATCAGCAAGAATCATTCCTAGTACATGCTTTCTATTGCTCCAGTAAACGCCTCTGGGAGCATTAAAAAACCCTTTTTCAAGTTCTCCACCACAGATAGGGCATGTTATTATAGAAGCTAGCTTGGAGAACACTTCATTTTCGCTCATAAGTCATTTACTCCTTTCTTTCAACCGACTTAGGTCTTTGTTTGAATCTTTTAAAATCTGCATCGTTAACAAAAAGACACTCTCCTCCAAGTTTATCCTTTATACATATGAAACACATGGTTCTTAAAGTTTTAGACAGAGACTTTGCATGGAGCGATAATTTTCAATAACCAATTTTGGACCAATCAGCTCCTAAACTAAGTGAATTAAGAGGTCACTTGATACGGTGAGAAAGAGAAGAATCTGCAATTGTGTAGCTTTATATCTGATGCGCCTCTTGGATGCAGCAATGCAACATGCACTTCCGCAGATTATTTGTTGAAGCTGTATGGAGATTAGGCAATGTGCTATCATATGAGGCGATCTGAAAAATAGCGGAAGAGAGAAAACGACTCCAGAACGAGCAGGAACTTAGCGTTGCTGTCGAAGTCAACCAAAAATTGCGCATATTCTAGGAAACTATGACACGAGTTAAAGCTAAATAGTGCAATAGAATCAAAGTTAAATGGGTGTATCCAATTGCCTAAGTGTCCAAACTGCGGTAAAGTTGGCGATTTTTTCTATTGCGCAAACTGCGGAACTCTCATTAGAGAAGCATGCCCGAGTTGTGGCACGTGGGTAGATGTAAGCATGAAAGAATGCCCTAAGTGTGGAAAACCTAATCGACTTCATCAATAGCTTGGCTCTATTTGATCAAAGGCTTTATGACGCACACAAGCTTTAGCTGCGCTGCATTCAGCGATTGTCTCAACACTTCTATAGTGAAAAGTGAATGCCGATATGAAAGCAATGTCTTCCAATGTGGTGAGATGCATTCATATAGAAAAAGTGTGGCGTCTATATTTCCAAGCATCTGGAAATGAATAAGGAATTATCCACATGAAAGCGTAAAGAAAAGATTTTAGTAAATCAAAGCCAGGGCTGACCCTGTTAATAGTTCTAGTAAATACGCCTGCCTGTTTCTCATAGGAAACCTTTCCATATTCTCCTAAAATCCTTGAAAACTTGTGGTCTTCTGCCACAGCTAATTCTGGATCGTACAGATGTCCCTTTTCTGCACAAATTCTAAGAGCTACTTCACGTAGAACAGCGATGCTGAATCCTGGAACACTTGGACCCGAGATTGGGGTGCCCCTTATTTTTATGGTCGGGATTTTTGTCGAAAACCAAACGGTGTAGTTCTCTCCCATGGTTCCAAATCTGCGACTGATTTTTCGAGTGTCATTTGGTCTTGCAGAAGGAGCTGCTCCTACAATGTTCTTGCTTCTTAAAGCCTTATACATCACCTCAAAATAGTTGTCATATTTGTCAAGCTTTGCAGTCACGTATTTGAGGTCCAACTCCGTTCCGCTAGAAAATCGGGTATCTATATCCTGAAACACCACAATGGTTCCTCTTGCAAAAGAAAAACCCAAATTTCTACCGATTGTAGGGGAATCCCATGACTTGTACTTGATCTTTCCAGATTTGTAGAGTCCCGACCTATATTTCTGGTAGATTTCGTACGCTACTAAATTGGAATCCCTCAATTCTGGAAATTCTGCGTTTCCTCCTGCGTCAACGATGACGAATTCTACTTTCTTGCCCATCTTCTTCTCGAAGAACTGCTTAGTCGTTTCCCAGTTTTTGAAAGTCTCTTCGAAGAGTCTTTTGTCTTTCTCGTTTTTTGCAGTAGTTATGACCGAGAAAGTTGGTTTTGCCATGATAAGACAAGAATGCACTAGATTCTTAAGCTTTTTTCAATGCCTGCCTGTGCCGATTGCTTTGCTAAGGTAACTTCAAGAAGCTCTCTGCTCTTTCTAGCTCAACTAGCGCCTGCACTCGTTTTCAGAACATACAGAGAGAGTATCGAGAAAGCCGCGAACAAAATCCCTGAAGTAACGAATACAGGCAAATATCCTACGGACTGCACGACAAATCCTGCAACCAACACCGAAGAAAACTCGGCAAACCTCATAGGAATGTTGAGCAATCCTATATCGACAGAGACCGTTGCTCTATTCTCTGTAACTCTTGCGATTATAGACTCGAAGACACCCAGCCCAAGGCCATTTGCGACGGCCAGTATTAACAAGAGCGCAGGGAAGTAACTGCCCGAGTTTGCCAACAAAAACGTTGCAAACAAGGCGACAAGACTCTGAACGACAAATCGCCCGTTTTTTAAGCCAATTTTTAAGGTGCAGATTGCCACCAAAAAAGAAATCACGTTGTAAAGCATAAAGACAATGCCAATCTCAATATAGCCATATCCTAGTTGTTGAGCCATAAAAACTGGCAGGAGCAACGCTCCTAGAGGGTATAGCGCAAGACTATAGAACAACATGGCAAATGAGACAAGCCAGAATCTTTTGCTTCTACCTCTTGGGTCAAGCAAGGTGAGTGCTCTTTGATTCTTTTGTTTTAAGTCCATCTTGTCGGCGCGCAGAAGCAACACAGCAGGAACCCCCAGCACAGAGGCCGCTACGATCAAAATGCCTAACGTAAATGAAAACCCCATGTAACTAATCCCGATGCCAGATACTGCACTGCCAATAGCATAGGATAATGATATGACAGCAGATATTCTAGTAGCTTCCTTTCCTCTTTGTTTGGGTGATAATGAAAAGATAGCAGTTCTATTCACTGCCCAATACGAAGATTCTTTCATCGCTTCAACGATTTTTCCTAGAAGAAAAGCAAAAGTAGAGTTTGCAAGAAAATATATTGTAGTTGCAAAAAAGGTTCCTGGCCAGTTCACTAGCATGAAGAAAGGGGCCCATCCTAGCTGATCTGCGAGTGCGGCAAATATTAGCCGAACAAAAAGAAATACCAGAGGTAGAATGGATATTACGAGACCAATCTCTGCTAGGTTGACGTTTCTCTCCAGAAGCAACAAAGGAATTGCTAATGCAAGTCCTCCCGTTACAAAGTAGTTGAGGAACGTTACTGTAAACACTCTCTTCATCTATATTTCCGCCAACATCACCGATTGAAACTGCACAGGCTTATTTCTGTTTTCCTCAATCAACAAAGTAACGCATTCTGCCTTTCTTCTTTTTTCTGTGAATTAAAAACGGGTACGTTCGCTGAAATCTCATGGGGTTGCATAAAATTGAAAAGCGGGTAATTATTTGCCGTTAAGAAAAAGAATGGGGCTCAAGTTTTCAACGAGTATTATTGACAACGGCGAAACGTAAACTGTAAATACGAAAGTGTCGTTATGCAATTGTGTGATTGGTGTGAAGTCAAAGTTCACGTATGTTGGGATAAGAGTAACGAATTTGCAGAAATCCATTGATTTCTACACAAAAATACTTGGCATGAAAATAGCAGGCAGGGGCAAAGTCGAGCAGACTAAAGGAGAAACTGTCGCCCTTCAAAGCGAAAATGACAGCTTCATTCTAGAATTAAACTATTACGAAAAAGATAGCCCTTACAACACTCCATACACCGTGGGAGAAGGACTAGACCATCTTGCTTTCAAAGTTGACGACCTCGACAAGGCTCTAGAAGAAGCTCGGTCAGCAGGACATCGCACTCTATTACAACTGAAGGCAGATGGCGGCCGATGGGCCTACATAGAAGATCCAGACGGGATCTGGATTGAGCTTTTCTAAGCAGAAAACTAACTATATATCTAAGTCGTTTCTCTCCTTTCGTGGTTCCAGTAGAGACTATAATCCATCATTATATCGGACCTTTCCAGTCGAGTCATTGTTCCACACTCTTTCTCTGCTCTTGCTGTGCGTTTGAGAAAAAACATGCTTCTAATGTAATCTTTTTATATTCTAGAGTCGTTGATAGCTGAAGAAGACCATGAATCAGAGACATAATCACGCCGTCGCTTTCTCTTGTCTAGTCTGTACACTCCTTCTTTACTCTTTTGCTTCCTTCCGATTCTTAACGGCAACAAACATCGAAAACTCTGACTTTCTTAAGTATGAAGTAAATGATGTATTCGTCGGAAATCTTACACATATTATTCGAATCAATAATCTCGCAAACAGCAGAGTTGCTGGCGGGAAACTTCTTGTCCCTCTAGTCCAGAATGAAACCACACGTCATTATGCTTTCCTTCGTAACATTTCTTCACCGATCGGTTCACCAAATATTTCGAATGATGATTCTGGAAACCTGTATGCTTACTGGAGCAACATAGTAATCGATGGAAAGCAGACTTTGACCGTGGAAATGAGCTATTATGTGTTTTCTTTCAGCACACGCTTCCTTGTTAACTCCAGCTTGATAACAGAATACAACGAGAGCTCTAGCGTATATAAGAAGTATACGCAACCAGAAGAGCTGATGCAGTCAGACAATATACGGATAATCAGTAAAGCCTTAGAGATCACCAGCAGCGCAAGGAACCTACATGAAAAAGTCTCTGAAATATACAATTTTGTGGTTGCGAACCTGCGATACTCAGTTCAAAACGAAGAAAAAGGCGCAGTATGGGCTCTAGAAAATGGTGTTGGCGACTGCTCGGAGTACTCCTATCTCTTTGTTGCCTTGTGTCGCGCCGTTGGAATTCCGGCCAGGGTTCAGGCCGGCTTCGCATTCCACTCCATAACAGAAACTCTAGAGGACGGACACATGTGGGCTCAATATTACTTAGAAAATTATGGGTGGATACCAGTGGACGCCACATGGCGACTGTTCGATGCTATGGATCATAGACATTTCAGTTCAATTCAAAGCATACCAGGGGTTATATCATATTCCAATTACGTCTTCAACTACACCACGGGACCAGAACCAGCAGACGAACAAACTGTCCTACTCAAATCACTCTCACCAAGCGTCTTAGACGAAGGTTCTTTTGGAGAAGATGTAATGAGGACTGTTCAGAAAATTACACAAGCAAAACTTCCACTTTTTATAGGAAGTATCTTGGGAGCATCCATGATTTTTCCCTCAGAAATAGAACAAACTAGAAAGGCTTTCCTAGAAAGCCAAATTCACCTACAAAGCGCCATTGAAAACTGGAACACACATCAACAGGTTGCCCAGTCACACATTGCCGACGCCCTCGAAACCGCCGAAAAGGCTTCAAGCGGAGCGTGGATGCTAATTGTCAAGATTTTTTCCATGGTCGTCGGCATAGTCATAACCATCATGCTTGTCGCTTTGGCTTTTCTAAAACGGCGCCAAACAAAACAAGAAAAGGCTGTTAGCCAAACAGCGTAAACCATATAGAGTTACCAAGTGTAAAATATTAAATGAGAGAGGCAACTGTCAGGGAAGCTTCACTAAAACTCTGAAGAGGGGTCAGATGCAAAAGTCTTACTCAAAACTGCTGGGAATAGTCGGAAAACCTAACACAGGCAAATCAACATTTTTTACTGCGGCAACTTTAGCACATGCTGAAATTGCAAGCTATCCATTCACGACAATAAAGCCGAACAGAGGCGTCGGATACGTGCGAACCCCATGTGTGCACGAAGAATTTAACATTAAAGACACTCCCGTTAACTCTCTATGCCTAGACGGCATAAGACTAATCCCCGTAGACTTCATCGACTGCGCAGGACTTGTGCCAGGCGCATGGGAAGGAAGAGGCTTGGGGAACCAATTTTTGGACGAAATCAGAAAAGCAGACGCATTGATTCACATAATTGACGCCTCAGGAGGTACAGACTGCGAAGGACGAATATGCAAGCCAGGTGAACACGACCCCTTAGAAGACGTGAAGTTTCTAGAACATGAAATAACAATGTGGATGGCAAACATACTTAAAAGAGACTGGGCCAAAATCGCCAGAACCGCAGAAGCTGAAACAAGCGACCTTTTGTCAATGCTGGAGGAAAGATTGAGTGGCTTGGCCATAAAAAGAAGCCATATATTCGAAGCCGTAAAGAAAGCAGGTTTGAACGCTGATAAGCCCGCATCTTGGAGCGAGGAAGACTTCCTAAGATTTGTGGATGCGCTGAGACAAATTGCCAAACCAATGCTAATAGTTGCGAATAAAATTGACATGCCAACGGCTGAAGAAAACTTTGAAAGACTAAAGAAACTGAATTACTTGGTGGTTCCTTCCTGCGCAGAAGCAGAGCTTGCCTTGAGAAGAGCGACAGAAAAGAAGCTTATAGATTACAGACCTGGAGACTGCAACTTTAGGATGAGCAACCCGGAAAAATTAACTGAAAACCAAATAAGAGCGCTGGAGACCATAAGAGAGAAAATCCTGCTAAAATTGGGTTCTTCAGGTGTCCAGGACGCAGTAAACATGGCTTTCTTCAAACTCTTGAGCATGATTACAGTCTATCCCGTTGAAGATTTAGAGCATCTGTCAGACCACAACGGAAGGGTTCTGCCAGACGCCTATCTTGTCCCTTATGGAACAACAGCTCGCCAGCTCGCCTACATAGTTCACACAGAATTAGGAGAAAGCTTCATCTACGCAGTAGAAGCACGAGAGAGGAAAAGAGTTGGAGAAGACTACATCGTCAAAGATAGAGACGTCCTTTCAATAGTAAGTGCAAAGAAAAGAGCCTAATCCTATTACGTCCCAAAACGCCTTTTGCGTCTTTGAAACGTTCGGACAGCCCGTAAGAGGTCAATCAGACGAAAATCAGGCCAATAAACATCCAGGAAGCATAGTTCACTGTAGGCTGACTGCCACAGGAGGAAGCCGCTCAGCCTTTCCTCTCCGGAAGTTCTGATAATTAAGTCCGGGTCTTGTTTGGTCATGTGCGACGTGTACAGATATTGTTCAAACATTTCCTCGTCAACGTTTTCAGGGTCTAGCTCGCCTTCCCGCACTTTCTCCGCAATTTTCCTCGTTGCATCAACAATTTCTGCTCTTCCACCATACGCGAAGGCGATATTTAATAAGTGCTCATCGTAGTCTCGTGTTGCATTTTCCACGTCCTTTATGAGTTGTTGCAGACTTTCTGGTAACAGGTTTACTCTACCGATGACTTTGACCCGCACTTTGTTCTTGTAGATTCGCTCGTCGGTTAGGATTTCTCGAAACTTTTCCTCGGCGATCCGCATTATTTCCTCAATTTCGTTTTTTGGACGCTGAAAGTTTTCAGTGGAAAAAGCATAAAGGGTTATAGACTTAACATTGAATTTCAGACACCAATCGAGCAGATTTTCAACTTTCTCAGCGCCCACTTCATGACCGAACCATGGGTTAAAAGTCTTTTCAGAAGCCCATCTTCTGTTTCCGTCCAGGATTATTGCAATATGCTCAGGTCTTACGTCATTCTTAACCTGATACCAGAGCCACTTCTCATAAAGTTTGTACGCCCCTAAAACGGAAAGAACCGTTTTAAACATCATTGGAACCTCGAGTTTCTAAGTGCATGTGCACATGGACAATTGCCCTTGCGTTTCACCGGTAAAGCCTTAATGGTCTCAATTAAAAGTTGCTGCATTCTCGGCGTTATTCGATTGGATATTTCTGAAACTTCTAGAGGCGTCAGTTTTTCCTGTATACCTGCAGCCATATTCGAAACAAAGCAAACATTTGCGTAACACATTTCAAGTTCCCTTGCAAGCACGGCTTCAGTAGTGCCAGTCATTCCAACGATGTCAAAGTCTAACCGCCTAAACATTTCGATTTCAGCAGGCGTCTCAAAACGCGGTCCTTCAGTGCAAACAAGCACAGCCTTGTCCCTTACAGGTAATCCCGTTTTCTTTCCATCATCAATTAGTTGTCTGCGGATTTCAGGGCAATACGGCTTAGAAACATCAATGTGCGTCACAGGAGCTTCATCATAGAAAGTTGTGGAACGCAGCTTAGTGAAGTCGACAAAATCGTGTGGAACAACGATGTCGCCTGGCTTGAAATCGCGGTTTATGGCGCCAACAGCATTTACAGCAAAGATTCTTTCAACGCCAGCCTTACGTAACGCGTAAATGTTTGCCTTATAATTTATTCTATGCGGCGGAACCGAGTGATCTGGACCGTGCCTAGGCAAAAACATTACTTCTTTATCGCCTATCTTGCCCATTGATACTGTTGGGGCAATTCCATATGGCGTTCCTAGGCGTAGTTGTTCGGCATTCTTGAAAAAGCGTTCGAAGCCTGTTCCACCGATAACTGCAATTCTAGTCTTCTCCAAATTCTTCAACCTGCTCTTTTGTCTCTTCAAAGAATCCTCTGGCCGACCTATGAAGGACAAGTATTACCAAGATTGAAGCTATGCCTATCAAGATACCAACGACTATGGAGAAAATGAGTTTCTCGTAGCCCAATTCAGGTCTGATCAGCACGTCGGAGGTTGCATCGATAATTTGTCTAGACCATGCGGTTGAAACTATCAAGGCAGCGTTACGCAACACTCTGACATCGCGTTCAAGATACCAGCGTATTGCCCTGCCTAGAAGCATTACACATATGCCTAAGACTATAAGGGTATTTGAGTCTTTGATGAAAAAGCCGATAGCTTGCGGCAAAATACCAAGGAAGCCAGCCAAATCTTGTGGCATCGTAATATTCAGTGCAACTGTCGTCAATCCCAAATAGGCTCCAATGCCAATACATAGGACTCCTGCAACTGCTGCAAAATTTGTAGTCTGCACTCGAATGGGCGGCGGAGAGTACTCCTTAATCCATTGGTAGAAGTTTTTGGCTAATCTGTCAATGCCAAAGCCCTTTCCAAGCATGAATGTGCCTAAGACAAAAATGAAGGCTATCCAAAAAATATCAAGTAGATTGAAAATTGTAAAAATACTTAAAATTAGAAAGAGCAAGCCCGGCAAGCCCAGTGCTATACGAGAATACCTAGGATTTTCTATGATCATTCTGAGGTAGCGCCTAAACAGAGCAGCTGTCTCCTCGATCGACTCACTGTGCTTAATAACTATTCTTCTAACCGATGACACCGGTACTCTTGACTCTACAAGTGGCAGAACAGCTTCGTCAGAATAACCGTCAGTGACAAGAATGACCTCGTTTGCAGAAAAGGAATTGAGCAATTCGCCAAGTTCGACTACTATTTTCCTGTCTGCCCCGACTCCACCCAGCTCATTGCCAGATATCGTTGCTATTTCAAAAACTTCTTCAGGTTTCTTTTCATCTTGCAGGCGGTCGTGGAGACGAATTGCTTCAAACATAGCGTTTGCGTCTGGTTCCTCTGGATCTTTTAAAGCCAAGTCTACTGCAGCAGCAAGATTTTCTTTCCTTCCGACCAGAGGAGTTTTGACTCCAGTTTTGGATCCTAAATCTCCATCTCTATCCACACATAAAATAAGAATTCTCTTTTGTTCCTTCTCTGTCATTTCTTCTTTAGCCATCTTGCCATGTGTTCTCCAATTTTATATATTTAGGATTCACTTTAATCTTGTGTTGTTATTCCCTTTTCCGCAAGGAGTTGGAACTCTTCCCACGTTAGTTTTTCGCCGCGTTTCAATTTTTCCCGCGCTTGTTTCTCAAGCTTTTCACGAAGAGCTTCTTGGCTTTTCCTCTTTTCTCTTTCTTCTTCTTTCACTATTTCATCTTTTAATCGCTTCACTCTGTTTGAAATCTCTATCATTTCTTCTTGAAGAGGCTTCGCCTTTTCTTTTGTTTGCAGAAAAAGTTTGTGAAAGTCGTCAGCCTCCACCTTGAGCCTTTTTGATTCATCAACTTTAGCCAACATTTTTTCATGAATTCCCTGACTCATTTTTTCAGTCTGTATTATTTTTTCGTGGCAAAGTTTAGCTTGCGCTTCAACTGCTTTGATTTCAGCCCGCAAATCACGAATTTTCTTTTTCAGTTGCTCGAGTTTTTTATGGATGTTTAATTGTGTCTCCAGCTGTCTGACCCGTTCGACAAGTTCCTTTTCTTCTTCCAGACTTTGAGGTATGGTTTGAATTTTCCAATCAATATCTTCGACTTCTTTTTGTAGAGATTGAAGGCTCCTTGAGGGTTTTTTCTTGATTAAAGCGTCGACTTCTAAATGTAAATTCTTTATCTCTTCAATTTTTCCGTGAATTTCTGTTTTTGCTTTTTCCCGCAGTTGTTTTAGCTCTTTGACTTCGTCGTTTAATTTGTCCCGTTTATTTTTAAGTTCAAATATTTCAGCGCGCAAGCTCTTGAATTGCTCATCGAGTTTGTTTCTTTTTCCTGCCCACTCCTCTGCTTCTCTGTTTATCTTGTTCTTTTGTTCCTTTAGCATAGAGAGTCTCTTGGTTGATTCTTCGATTCCCTCGGCTTTCTGCGGCTCCGGCATTATGTTTCCTCTTTTCTTCTCCTCTAGTTTAGTATTGTATTCCTTTTGTTGTGATCATCTGTCTCGGATACTTGATGCCCACAATTTCATTTACAAATTCCGCTCTGTTCATGAGTTCTTTTGGGGCGAATCTTCCTGTCAAAACCACGTCTGTTTTGTTTGGAATTTCGTCCAAAAACTTTAGAACGTCTTTCACATCTAGGAGCTTGCAGTGTAAAGCTAGGTTGATTTCATCCAAAACTAGCAGATTAGGTTTCTTTTCATTGACGACTTTTTTGGCAAATTTCAGGGCATTGCGAGCTAGTTTTCTATCGCTTTCAGTTAAGTCGCTCAGTCCGTGCCAACCTTTACGACCAAACTGGTGAATCTCATAATATGGTGCAAGCATTTTCCGAATCTTGTATTCGCCCGTATTTTTCCACCATTTCAAGAATTGGATTATGATTACATGGCGCTTGTGTCCAACAGAACGTAGTGCCAAACCTAAGGCATTAGTGGTTTTTCCCGCTCCTGTCCCAGTATAAAGGTAAATGTAACCCATGAAGTTTCCTCTGTCTCAATTTCTTTTTCCTATTAGATGTCGTTATAAGTTTTAAATAGTTTAATGATTCTTGTCTCTTTGGAGAAGTCTCGGATGAAATATGAATACGAAGAGTTGTTAAAGAGGGCGCGTTCCCAAATCCCAGACATTGTTGCGAAACATGAGCGTTTAGAAGTTCCTAGGCTGCAGCATTCAACAATAGGTATGCGCACGCTGATTCACAATTTTAGAGAAATCGCTGACACGTTAAATCGTAATCCCCAACATTTATTGAAGTTTCTGACAGGGGAATTGGCGACGGCGGCAACCACGCAGGGTTCAAGGGTCATTTTCCAAGGGAAATTCAGACAAGATACTCTTGAAAGGCTCATCCAGAGATACGTGGAGCGCTTTGTCGTATGTCCGGTCTGCAAGCGCCCAGACACAAACATTGTAAAGGAGAAACGCCTATCTTTTATGATATGCGAAGCGTGTGGAGCAAAATCCTCTGTTAGACAGCTATAAGAGTGTCAAGACATTGGAAGTCTACGTGAACCTTAGGAAAATAGGCAATAATGTTCTTTTGGCCATATGCGATGCTGAAATACTTGGAAAAACTCTGCGAGAAGGAAAAATAGTTTTTTGCGTCAAAGAAGAATTCTACAAAGGCGCTAGGGTAAATATTGAAGAAGCAGTGGCCATGATTGAGAATTCTACGATAGTCAATATGGTCGGCAAAAACGTGGTGAAGACAGCCATGGAAAAGGGGTACGTACATCCGGAGGCCGTGCTAAACATAGAAGGCGTACCGCACGCGCAAATATTGAAAATCTGAAGCTTAAATACGCATCTAAATAACTATACTTTTAAAGAAGATGTATAGTCTCTCATAAAGACGTATCTGAGGTGCTCAATTGGGTGAGAAGAAAGTCCTAAGTGAAGGGGAATTGAGTGAGATGACACGCCCATCTGGAAATGACATTTTAGGCGTAGCCATTAAACTGCTTGGCTTTAATCGTGTTCTGGTCAAGTGTCGAGATGGAAATGAACGTTTGTGCCGGATCCGCGGCAAAATGAAGCGTAGAGTTTGGATACGCCTGGGAGATGTCGTTCTAGTTTCTCCATGGGATTTTCAATCTGACAAGCGTAGGGACGTGATTTGGCGTTATACTAGGGCACAAGCGGATCTGCTCCGCAAAAAAGGGCCCTTAACGATTTAGTTCTTGTATGATTATGACTGGAGAATGAAGTTTGTCTTTTCGGAGTCGTGTTGACAAGAAACTTCACAAAAAGGAGAAGAAGTATGAAACCGAGCGGTTGATGAAGGAAAAGCGAAGCGAAGAGTACGAGGCTTTAGAAGAGGTTTTTGACCGCTCAACTCTTATGTTGATTTACGAGTTTTTGAACAAGGGCACAATAAGCGAAATTCACGGTGTCGTCAAGGCTGGAAAAGAATCGCGAGTCTACTGGGCAAAAAACGAGAAGGGAGAGGAGTTAGCGATCAAGATTTACTTGACCGTTTCAGCAGAATTTCGTAAGGGCTTACTTAAGTACATTGAAGGGGACCGAAGGTTTAAAGGCGTTAGACGTGATACACGTTCGCTGATTTTTGCTTGGGCTTTGAAGGAATTCAAGAATTTGGAATTAGCAAGGTCTGCCAAAGTGAGAGTGCCGAAGCCTGTTACTGTGAAAAATAATGTGCTCATAATGGAGTTTGTGGGGAAGAATGGTGTAGGTGCTCCTTCTATGAAGGAGTTGCGCCCAAAAAATCCGGGAAGAATCTACGAGATTCTCATGGATTATTTGAAGAGGCTTTACTGCAAAGCAGAGCTTGTTCATGGAGATTTGAGCGAGTATAATATTATGATTTGGAGGGGTCGTCCAGTGTTGTTCGATATGTCGCAGGCTGTTCTGCTTTCGCATCCTATGGCGGACTTTCTTTTGCACAGAGATTTGAGTAATTTGAACAAGTTTTTTAGTAGGTTAGGTGTTAAGGTTCTTTCAAATGAGGAATCGTATAGGATGGTTACAGGTCATGGCAAAGCCTAGCTCATTTCTGAGGATTCCTAAAGAGCGCGTCGGCGTGCTAATAGGGGCTGACGGAAAGGTTAAGAAAAGCATTGAAGACAAACTGTCGGTTGAGCTTCAAATAGAAAGTGAAACAGGCGGCGTCACAGTTATGCTTACACAGAAAGCTGAAGACCCAACATTGTTGTTTAAAGCAAGGGACATTGTTACAGCCGTTGGAAGAGGTTTTTCTCCAGAACACGCTTTTAAATTAATCCGTGATGAAGACGCCATGCTTGACGTTATCGATTTGCGAACCATATTTGGACGATCTGAATCTGACCTAAGGCGTATTAAAGGGCGAATTATTGGGATGAACGGCAAGACCCGCAGACTGATTGAGGAGCTGACAGACACGAACGTGGCTGTTTATGGGCACACTGTGAGCATTATTGGAAATGTTGAGGAGGCTAAGGCTGCCAGAGAAGCGATACAAATGCTTGTTAAAGGAAGCTTACACAGCACAGTCTACAGATTCTTACACAGAAAGCGAAGAGAGCTCAAAAAGAAAATGCTCGAAATCTGGGAGAAACCACCAGAAGAATAGTAGGCGGGCTCTTTCGCACTCAAGATCCCAATCATTCTAGCTTCATAGGGGCCAGAGTCGTCATCGCCCACCATTGTAAACCTAAACCATCGACTTAAATAAAAAGATAATGGAAACATACAATCGCGTGCTAAACACAATGCCAAAACACATCAAAATTGTCCCACTGGCTGCTGAAAGCCTCGGCGTCAGATCAATGTGCACATACGTCGAATCCCCAGACACAAAACTACTTCTAGACGCAGGAGTTTCGCTCTGCCCAAACCGCTTCGGCCTGCCTCCTCATCCAATGGAATTCAAAGCGATAGACGAGTGCCGCAGAAAAATAGCAGAAGCCGCAGAAAAGACAGAAGTCACAACCATAAGCCATTACCATTTCGACCATCACACGCCCTCGTATGAAGATTGGCTGTGCAACTGGACAGCAAGAGACGAAACAGCAAGACAAATCTACCAAGAAAAGACAGTTTTAATCAAAAACCCAAAAGAGAACATCAACTACAGCCAAAGACGTAGAGGATGGGTCTTCCAGAAAACTGGTGGGAAACACGCCAAAAAGCTCGAGATTGCAGATGGCAAAACCTTCATCTTTGGCGAAACAGAAGTCAAATTCTCAGAGCCAGTTTTTCATGGATCAGAAAACTCGTTCCTCGGATGGGTTTTAATGGCAACCATAAAATTTGAAGATGAGAAATTCATGTTCGCTCCAGATGTACAAGGCCCGATGTCACAACACACGCTCGGAATAATCAAAAGAGAAAAGCCCAAACTGATAATGATTGGTGGACCGCCATTGTACTTGGCAGGGTTCAGAGTTGATGAACAACAAATCCAAGCTGCGCTAAAAGGCTTAGAAGAAGTCGTCAAAGTTGCACCATGCACCTTACTGGAACATCACATTTTAAGAGAAGAAAGCTGGAAAGAAAAAGCGAAAAGTGTTCTTGACAAAGCAAATGAAACTGGTCACAAAGTCTTAACAGCAGCGGAATATCTCGAAAAAGAAAACAATTTTCTAGAATCTATGAGGAAGAAGTGTTTCGCCGAAAATCCGCCCTTAAAAGAATTTCAAAAATGGATGCGAGCAAACGATGACGCTAAAAAGCATGTTAAGCCACCTATCTAATTCCCAATCAGACTTTCTAGCTCAACTAAATCTTCTGCTAGACGCTTGTATCGTATTCCATGAAATGGGACAGTTATCTCATTCTCTACGAGCTTAGAACATAGCTCTGTCATGAGGATCCCTGAATCAGCTACGCCGCAACTGGGGCTTCCGTCAACACCTATGACTACTTTTGCTTTTATGCCGCCTTTTGAATATTCGCGGATTTGCTGAAGAATTTCTTCGGCGATTTTTCTGCAATGGCTTCTAAACTTCGCATTGTCATATTCATGCTTTGTCCGAGTTTCGCGCAATATGCCTGCATACATCAGTTCAGGACAAGGCATTTGAATAATGCCCACGTCTTTGTGCATCAAAAATTCCACAATTTCAGCTGTTGTGCCTGACCTTTCTGCTAATCCTGAAACGCGGGAGTTTTGATTTAGAATGCAGTGGGCCACTAGAGCGATTTTTCCGCTTCTCTTGTCTTTCTGCATGTTATTTTGCATCCATCAGAGCAAAATAGTTGAGTCTAATCATGTCTTGAAAATTGTTTGGAAACTATCCGCTTTTGGTCTTCTTTTATTGCTTCAATCATGTCTTGAATCATGTATTCTTCTGTGGTTAACGTGCCAATGGCGTGATGGCTTCCGTTGGTAATTGATGCTACTCTTTTGGTCACTACAAAGCCGTATGTTTCTCTGCCGTACATGTGAGGGTTTGTGTTTACGACCATTGTGTGAATTCCCTCGCGCTTAACCAACCTTGAGACAGACACGACATCTTTGATGGCTACGTCCTCGTATTCTCTAACGATTATGCGAATTTCCTCTATTTGCCGAACCTCACCGGTTTCAAGGCTTCTTTTGAGTGGGACATTTGCGCTACCATCGGTTATTATTACCATGACGGGGACAGTTGAAGGATCTCTTCTTTTGGCTTCTTTCAGGACTTCCCAAGCTTTCAGCATTCCAGCAGCGAGGGGGGTGAATCCACTAACGCGCAAGTCTGTCAGTTTTTTGGCCACTACTCTTAGATTGGTTATTGGATGTTGGACGACGATGGCCCCAGTGTCTTTTAGTGCAACTATTCCTATGCGATCTCTAAATCTGTAGGCGTCTTCATGAAGTTTCAACAGCGCTTCTCTCACCGCGTCCACGTTTAGAAGCATTGAGCCGCTCAAATCAACTACAAAAACCATTGTTAGGGGCGCTTTGTACAATCTTAGTTGTTCACGTATGTCCTGGATTTGTATCGCTAACGCTATGTCTGAGGGTTTTTCGCGGACTTTCTGCTTTCTGGCAGCTTCCCGGATGGACGCTGGTAAGTGAATGTCGACTGGTTTTCCGTGAGGGACTTTCCATCTGTAGGGTTTGCCCTTATGTAGTGTTGTCAACGTTTGGGCGCGTCTTCCCGCATAGGCACGCTGACCTTTCGCCTTGATTTTTCCCATTTTTAGAAAAAACTTTGATGGAGAAACAATTTTTTTTCTCAAGCTGCCGATTATTGAGAGGCCTTCAGAGACTTTTGGCTGTCCGGCGGCGCTCCTAACTGATGGAATTGCTTTTATGTCACCTTTTTTCTTTTCAATGGTTTCTTTGTATGTGTCTCCCCGTAACTTGTCAGAGCCTATTTGCACCCCATCGGTTACAGGTGCTTTTTTCGGGTTTTTCCTTAATCTTTTGCCAAATCCGAAGAAGATGCCGCCCATGAGACGGGTGAAACGAAAAAGACTTTCAAACCATTTCGCCCTTATCTTATTTATCTTGCTCTCTTTTGTTACGTTTTCCTCTTCTTTTTTTGTGGCGTCTTTTTTGATCCAGAAGAGCGCTTTTCCTTTAAGCGTTTTCTTTTCTTTCACCTTTTCTTCAGTTGTTTCCCCGGTTTTTTCGATGTACCTGAGCTTTTTTGCTGTTGTAGTGAATACTTCTTTAATTTCTTCTGGGGTTGCTGGTTCTAGAAAGCCGCCTTCTCTTGTCCTGTGGCTAAGGGCGAGTTCCGCGGCAACTAGAACATCGTTAGTGCTTACCTCTGCTCTGTTTTCGAATGCTGCTAGCGTTGCGGCTGCCTTTGCGATTATTATGTCTGGACGCAAGCCATCAACTTTAAGGTCTAAGCATGTTTTGCAGATGCTTTCGAGAAGATTTTCTGGAACAGCAATCTTTTCTAGTGCTTCTCTCGCTTGCATTATTCTTTTTCTCAGTTCTTCTTGGAAAGGCTTGTATTTTACATAAAATTTCTTAGGGTCAGCCTCAAACTCCATATTTCTTTTGACTATTTCCATTCTGCTTTCGACGGATGCTATTCTTTCAACTGTGACAGATAGTGAAAAGCGGTCAAGGAGTTGTGGTCTCAGTTCTCCTTCTTCTGGGTTCATCGTTCCAATAAATATGAAGCGGGAGGGGTGACTTACAGATATTCCCTCTCTTTCAACTATGTTCCATCCCGTGGCTGCCGCGTCTAGCAAATCGTCCGCTATGTGGTCTGGCAACAGGTTTACCTCGTCTACGTACAGAATGTTTTGGTTTGCCTCAGCCAAAATGCCAGGTTCTAGGGCTTCTATCCCATATCTTATTGCCTTTTCTACATCTAGACTCCCGACGACTCTGTCTTCTGTAGAGCCTAAAGGCAAGTCAACAACTAGCATTTCTCTTTCTTCCATAGGCAGGTTTTTTCCGCTCCTGTGTTTTTCGCTGCATTTCGGACACATGTTTGAAGGGTCGTACGGACTGCATTTGAAAGGGCAGCCTTTGACAACCGCTATCTTGGGAAGAACATCTGTCAAAGCTCGCACAATTGTACTTTTTCCCGAGCCTTTAGCTCCTTTTATCAGTAGACCACCGATTTTCGGATTGATCGCATTTATCAAAATGGCTAGTTTCAGCTTGTCCAATCCAACTATGGCGGAAAATGGAAAAACAAGCCTTTTCCTCTGCATAGATTGACGGCTCCATTCAAGAGATAGTAAAGGCAAGCTTCAACCTATTAGTTTGTTGCTGCACTGCTCTACCTAGCGCCGTTTGTAAATAAAAAGCCCGCGCAATTCTCATGTATGCTACAAGCGGATTGAGGAAACTTCAGGTTTTATCGTTAAAGTTTAGTAATGTCGATTTCAGCAAAAGAATGGATTTGCCTAACTGTCATACTGGAGAAATAAGACAAAGACATGTTGGTTTCTTCAATGAGGAAACAGAGAAGGCCATAAAGGAATCTACGACGAGGCACCTGAAGTGTCAGAGAACTTCAAAAAGCAAAAATGAGAATCAGAAACGTCAATCATTAGTCTTTATCGTACTCGATGCTTCATAAACTATAAGTCAAACCGCCAACCCCATTCGAATTAAGATGCAACATGAAAACATACTTGGACATTCTAGTGGAAATTCCTTGCTTCAGATGTCTATTCTGGGATCCTATGAAAGAAAGTCATTTGCGTTGTAATCCGTTTGAATGCAAAGAGCTTGAAGAATGGCTTTTAAGACAGATGGAAACCTACGAGCAAACTGCTGAGAGTTTGACATTCGCTAGCAAGCAAAAAGAAGCACAAACTATCTAAGCAACAGCAAAATTAAAGTCACTAGGACTGGGCACTGCAGAAACGCCTAGTGAAGTACAGCTATTACTCATTTTCTCTAACTCTGTTCACCTATAGTTCAAAATTCGCGTTCATGATACCTTGTTGGACTGGCGCAAAAATTAGCAACGCCTAAATGACACGCATAATTAAACATAAATAGAGAACAGTTTCATTAAACTTTACAAGGAAACGATGGAGAAAGGTAGGAATGAGCCTTGAGTGTTGGATATGAAATAGTTATCCTAGGAATGCTAGTTCACGGAGCAGCGGCCTTCGGAGTGGGGTTTATGTGGAGTTTGATGCCCAAGAGGGTAATCGGTTTGTTGGGATTTGCGCTTTTTTACATTGTCATTTCTATATGGTATACAGCGACGTTCAATTTCCAGATGCTGATATATAGCACGTTCTTTGTCTCGTACGTCATCGTTGGATTGGTTGGCTTTACAGTGGGTACTTTCTGGCTCGGTATAAAGGGATATTATAGGAAGTATCAGCGAGGGCAGAAGGGAGGTGTTGAAACATGAGTGAAGAAGAAAAGGAGAAAACATTTGAAGAAGGACTAGTAAGAAGAGTTTCAAAAATAGAAGAACATTTACGTTACATTACCGTTGCTTCAATAGCAAATCTCTTTTTCCTGCTGATTTTGCTAATTACGCTGATTATAAAATAATGTTTTGAGACGAGAGAATAAACCATGAATGGAAGTGGATTAACAGAGAATTTCACATGGAAAAGGGACGACATCTGACGTGGAAAACAATACAAAAAGACAGAAAACAAAACCATAGTAAGCCTATATCTAAGCACAAAACCTTAGCCCATCCGGGCGGGGAAAATTCGCTTGGCGCACGTCTATGCGAAGGTTGATTTGGCGTGGTCTTGGCGGGCGGCCCCGCTCGCGTCGCTGGGAGCTAGGCGGAAAGCCAGGTGTCGCTTAGGGAAGGTGCATGTGCGTGGTCGGTCTGATTCGATAGGGGGCAACAAGATTATATTAATGGTTCCGCTTTCCAAACATGGCTTGGGAATAAAAGCCATGAATAAAAAGATAAGCTTGGTGCTGATATCTGCTGGAATAAGTATCCTTCTTATGGGCTTTTTTGTGACCTTTTTTTGGATGAAGGGGAACATTGGGGAGGGAGATTATGATGTAGAAGGAGGAGCCACGCTCATATTATCAAGCGGGTACCTTGAAAAAGGTGACCGAACTGAAGGTGGTTTCACGGTCAGCGGTGGAAACGAAGAGGTAAAGTTCTACATCAAGAATCCTTCCGGAGCCACCATTCACGACGCCGGGATCGTGAAGAGCCAGTACGACTGCGGTTTCACAGCTCAAGAAACTGGGATATACAGTTTCTATTTTGAGAATCTGGAGACCCTTAACAACAAGCAAATACGTCCGAATTGGCGGTCACCCTATGAACCTATGCTGAACCTTTTTGATAAAATAGGCTTGTTGACGATGCTGGGAGGCATAGCAATTCTAGTTTATGGATCGCGCACTTTCAAGCATGCATAGGTCATTGCTTATACATCTTTACTCGGTAGACCGCTCTGGCTTTTCTCTTAGGGGGCAATAAATAGCCCTGCACGCATGGTGCCATGTAGAGGAATGTGGCATCATGAGCAACAAGGTGTCCACCTGCCTGTACATCGACAGGGAAGTCTTGAAGGCCGCTCGTCAAATCGGGTTGAACGTCTCAAAGGTCGCGGAAAACAGCCTGATCGAGGCGATAGGTCGCCTATGCGACTCGAAACAGGAAGCCGGCCTAATTAGCCAAGCGCCAAGACTTGTGGAGGGCCGGGGCCGGGATTTGAACCCGGGCGCTAGGCTCCACAGGCCTATAGGCTACCAGGCTACCTCACCCCGGCCACTATTCTGCTGACTTGGGCTACTTTTTATGATAGCCTTGCTCATTTACGTTTCCTCAGAAATATTAAGCCTTCTTTTTGACATATATACTCGAATCCGACTTCAAGCAATGCTTTAACCTCTTCAGGCTTCTCAGCTACTTTAACTGTGAATTCATCGCTTCCAGATTCAAATAGTGTGCGTTCAATGTTGATGTATATTTCTGTGTTTCTCAGCTCTTTATGGCCCAGGAATTGCTTAACATAGTAAGGGTCTTTTGTTTGATGATAAAGCATTGTAGCCTTCCAATGTCTGAAAGTATGAAAGTTTATCCTTAACAGTCTTGAATTTTGAAGTTTTGCAGCTAAACGCTTCCTTGCCTTTGAGAATGTTGTTTTCATTGAGTTTATCGGGCCGTCTCCAAACACTTTTGGGCTGTCTCTCGGTAAAGCGTTCAACATTGCTGTTAATTTTTGGCTTACCTTCCACATTCTCGGGTTTGAACCTTTCTCTGGATTGTTTAAGGTTATGATGTTCTTTTCAAAGTCTATGTTAATCCATTCAAGCCTTTTAGCTTCACCACGTCTCATAGCTGTTTCTTTTAGTAGCTGAAGGAAAGTAGCAAGTTTTTTGCCTGTCCCTGATATTAAAGCGTCTAACTCTGCTTCAGATGGTATGAAAGGAAACTTTTGGGTTACATTGCATTTCGGTTTATCCCATTGTAAGCCGTTTAACTTAGCGAATAGGTTGTAAGCGTTTATCACGTTGCGTTTTCTGTTTTCACTCCATTGTTTCTGCTGTGCTATGACTTCTTTAACTGATTCCGGATTAAGTAGTTCTGATCCTCTTTCGGATAGGACTTTTAAAGCGGTTCTGTTAAGTCGAATCGTAGCTTCTTTATAGCCTTGCTTCTGCATATGGAAGCAGTATTCAACGATTTTGCCTTTGATGTCTGCTTTAAGCTGCTCTGTGCCGCCCACACTCGGCCTTTCATTTTGGGTTGCGCTTATGGCCAAGTTTTTCGCCTCTTTGTCTAAGACGCATACTCGGCGTTTACTATTATAGGAAGGAAAAGCATTTAAGCCTTTTCCTACAGTAGTAACTCTATGCGAAGCTACATTTTCACCCCCAGAGAGAGGCGAGTCGTCAAGGCTTTCTTGAAAAGCGAAATCCCGATTAGCGATATGTCTATCCAGCAAATCCGATCCAGAGTCAAAAGTTTTGGCAAGCTTGCCAGTGACGTTGAGCTTTATGTTAGGCTGAGAGAAGCGGCATCCACAGTTTCGACATAACCATCTCTGAACAGAATCGCCATTATTTAAGCAGCGTAAGCCGTCTTTGTAAAGGCTCTTTGAACCACACTCAGGACAGCTCCTAGCGTGTATGTGTGTTGTTGAATGTGAGTGAGAGAGTGATATGTGTGCGTTGGGAGTGAGTGTGTTTGTTTCGTTCTCTTCTCTTCTACCTTCTAGGCTCACCAACGCTCACCACATCACACTCACTCACAACAACACACACATTCACACGCTTCAGACAGTGGAAACGAGTCTTGGGCTAATTCATCGGCTCGGCGCACACGACTGCTACACACACTAACTAACACACATTCACACACTAGGCTTCACCATGTCGCCGTCAATCTTGATTTGGCCATCGTCCTCGATGACCCTTAGATATTCCATGATTCGTTTCTTGCTCAATCCTAGTTTATACTCGATTTTGGAAATTGCCTTATTCAATGGCACTTCTCGCGCTTGCCCCTGATTTTTCATTCTGTAAAACTCTGCATGGAGATAAGAAGCAATGGACTCAAGACGTTCTCTTTTCGCATCGGCTCCATCATTTCTAACCAGATTGACCACTTTCCTTCTGGAGAAATTCTTTGAGAGCTTCACGGATTACTTGACTTATGTTTTTGAATTTGCCATCTTTGATTAGCTGCTCGATCTCTTGTCTTTCCCTTATTGAAAGTCTAAGACCAATTCTTTCTTTGTACTCGGGTATCATACTTATCGGTTGAACCCATGTGTGCAACGTCTATAAGTACAGGCAACTAATTAGTAACTAATTAGTGAAAGAATTTGACGGAAAAGTTAGACAATTTGAGCAGAGATGTCCTTTCACTCTTAGAGAAGCATGAACCAGATAGACTTAGACATCACGAAATCTGCGATAGCTTATGGTCTTCTTACCCGTACAATTACAAAGATAAGAAAGTTTTTGGTGTAGCGGTCACTCAAAAACTCAATCTTCTCAAAGCTAAGGGTTTAATACTCCATGAAGATATTTGGTATGGAACGGTTAATTCTAAACCAATTGAAAAGAAGCCTTCAAGTGAAAAGCCTTCTAAATTAGGATTCTTGTCTAATTTGTTAGAAAAGAGAGCAGAACATAAGAGGGAAAGAAAAAGAGAAAGCCTGATTCTTCGATGCCAAGTGGATGTCCAAAAAGAACTGAGTATGCTTGATATGGATGATCCGACTTATGAAACTACTAAATGGAACTTAATAAAAGAATACGCAAACCGCTATGGGTTAGACACAAGCGAGATTGCTGCAGGGTTGGGCGGGCTTTAGACATAAATTTGAATAGTGAATGGTTGCGTTTGGTTTTGCGTTTCATGGAAAAGACTTGACAACTTTTAACTCAAAAAACTTCGTATATTTAGAATGGTTCTTTAACCAAGTTTATGAAGGGAATTTAACGCTTTTCCGAAAATAACCTACTCGAAAATCGAAAACTTTGGCTGTTGTTTGCTCATGGATTATTTCTCCTATCGCTCGTAATCATACATAAAAACTGGAGTTTCTATGATAATTCCGTATTTTCGTCTATGATTAAGCATATACTCAAAAGTTTCGCGATTAGTGCCTTCAGGCATGAGTTCCCTATGGATATACTTGTCTTTCATCAAACCATAATCAAACAGCCTTAGGGCACCTGGCTTGTGAAGAGCATTCAGCAAAAAAGCCCCAGCTAAAGCATCTCGGGCGTTCTTGAGATTTGCTTTCTGAAGATTAATACCAACGTCATGTTTTAATTCGTTGTAGAAATCCCACCAATTAGGAGCTGTATTTTCACATTCGAAAGGTTTAACGACTTCTCTATCAGGTATGAACTTGAAAGTAACTATACTGGTAGATATACCATATAGGTTGTCAAAAGCCTCCACGCCTGACTCAATTATGCCTTTTCGTTCTTGAGCGCGTCTGAGAATCTCCTCACACTTTTCGTTTCCCAAGAACTCCGGAAAGCGTGCCATTTCTTTAAAAGCAGAGTCAATATACCCTCCGATACTTAGAATTAGACTAAGAAGTTTGAAGGAGTAAGTGTCCTCATTTCCTTTCAAGTAGGGAACATATTCCAGAAAATTCTGGAACTGACGCTCCAAATCCAAGTAATACTCCCAAAAGCCACCGTTTTCAAATGTGGGTTTGAATTTCTCCAAGTTTGTGCTTTCACTCATGACTCAGCACCTTCCTTTTTTTCTGCTCTTCTACTGCTTTATGCATCAAATCCTTAATGGCTGCAGCTATCCCGCCTGGATAATGAGGCTGAACAACGTACACGCTAAATTCATGAATCAGCTCTTCTGAAAGGCCGATAATGGTTAGATCAACAGAATCTCCAATTCTCCTAATCTTGCTCATGCCTAATCCTTCTTTTCTGATTTCTCTGTGTAAAGCTCCGTGTACCCACAGACTTTGCATGAGAAAGCATAGATCTTTCTCTGTCGCCCTCGAAACCAGAAGCTTTCAGAATCGGAGAATCTGACAGGCATATAACCTCCAGGCCGTATGCAACCCTGCTCCATTTCTCCATCACACTTAGGACACTTCCTGACTTCATTCATGGCTCATTCATCTTCCTTCTTCTTTCCGTCAACTATTATTAATTCTTTAGCAGAATGGGGCACCTTGACTGGGCATTTTTGCACTAAAGAGGAAAAGTTACTTACTTACACACCAACTAACAACAACGTAGTCTGTATGAAGATGTATGTATACACACCAACATACAACAACAATAGAAACTTCATCTTTTTACTTACTAGTAAACAAATACCATGGTTCTTTAACTAAAATATAGTTTAGTTAAAAGCTATTCGTTCCTTAACAAAATCTTCAAAAGGGGCAAAATTCTATACGTGAAACTAGTTATATAGTATATTGTATATAGAAGGGGCATTAAAAAACAGACAGTTGAAACTATACCTTTCTGTTGCTTATTCGTTCTGTCATACTCGGCATTCCTTCAACGTAGTGAACAGCCGTCTCATATCTGGACCAATCAAACCAATCTTTAAGCTCGTGTGGTGTAAAGCCTTGCTCCGCTAATTCAGTAGCGAGGCTGTGCCTGAACCAGTGCGGATAAGCGTTATGATCTAGGGCCTTCAGTATTTTGTAAGCGTGAACCCGGCTCATTACGCCTTCTCGCTTGAACTCGTAGCGGTATTCCTTCTTGACTTCATTCGTCTGCTTGTCCTTCACCTTGACTATTTGAGTGTGGGGATAGCTGCGCCCAGGGAACAGAGGCATTTCCATTTCGGCGAAGTCTTTAACGTAGTCTATTATCGGTATGGCAAAGGTTCGCTGGGACTTGACGCTTACGCGCTTAACCTTCTCTATTTGCTTGGCTAGTTCCGTTCTGCTTTTCTTCTTGAGGACCCTGAACCTCACGTAAAGGTATCCCTGCTTAGTGTACAAGTCTCGGCGTTTCAAATCCAACACTTCAGAAATGCGTTTGCCGAAAAGGTAGAGTATGCACACTAAAGCCTTAACCATGCCGTAATGAACCGTTATCTCCTCACTATGCTCACGTCCTTCTTTGTCCTTGCCCTTGTAAAGGACAGGCCTCTTAGAGACTGCTAAAGCGTCAACAAACTCGAGCATACGCCTAACGTCCTGGCTTCTCAAAATATCCTCATGCTTAGTCTTTACAAACGGCAACTTTTTCAACGCCTATTCTTTACATATGTATATATACGGCATTTCAACGAAGATTCCGCCCCTTTTAAGTTTTTTGTTAACGGGTTCTGTTAACTCTTAGGGTCTTAGACCAGTATATGGATAAACCTTATACGTTGCAACAACAGAGTTTAGGTAGGATATTTGCCCGCAGAACAGACAGCGTCATTAGCCAAATCTTTTGGTGCGGTAATGACCTTGCCAAAATCAAAGTCATTTCCACTATTCCAACTTCAGCATTGATTAAGCTTTAACTTTGTTTTCCTCATAAACAGTGTAATTTCACCTTACACTCAGCGCGTCTTCTCTAGGGTAAAGACAATCTGCCTGATTTTATTATTCTATGAAGCAAACCAGGTTTTTTTTGGCAAAATGATTTACAAAAGCAATAGGAATTTGTACAATAATTTAAATTGATTTGTGTCTATTCCAAACTTGCCTGGCATTTTACTGCGTTTCGCTCGGGGGTGAGCACCATAAAATTATTCATTTATTATGACGCAATTCTTATTATCTTACGAGTTTTAATCTTACCAGCATGGTATCTGAGAAGGCGCCTCGGCTTGTTCAAATTAGTTGGTGTCCAAACTGCAATGTTCCTGTTTTGAATGAAGGCCCTTGTAAGAACTGCTCGTCTGAAACTAGAAGAATTCCAGTAAATAGTTCAAGATTGAAACCTGTCTTCTCTGAAGAAAAGAGATTCTACAATCAAATTATTGATAAATCTCTGAGCACTTCTGACGACTTACTTCCTTCAGATGAATGTTTCATCTCTTGTGGATCAGTTGTGGTGGATGGACAAAAAGCGTTTCGAATATCATTCACTGAAGGTGAATGGAAGGCAAAGGCATTCGCCAAATACGTGGTTGGTGACTTAGTAGGTTCAAACCTAGAGGAGGTTCTTAGAGCGAATGAGCATTTGCTTAAAGAAAAAGAAGCTGAAGCTGTAAGTTTTCTGGAGAATACATTCGATCAATATGATCTTCCAGCAGTCGTATCGATGAGCGGGGGCAAAGATAGCGTAGTCGCTCTCTCGTTGGCTCTAAAAGTTGACAACAAGATCCCTGTTGTTTACATGAACACGACTTTGGATTTTCCGGAGACGGTTGATTATATTCATAGATTGTCAAGGGAATGGAAACTCGATCTTAACGAGATTCTTCCTGAAAAGAATTTTTTTGATTTAGCTAAGGAACTAGGGCCTCCAAGTTCAATGATGCCTTGGTGCTGTCAAACCCAAAAATTCGCCCCCTTCAACAAATACTTGAACGCTAATTACCCTAAAGGTATTCTCTCAATTGAAGGATTGAGAAGATTCGAATCCGGGAAGAGAATGAACTATAAAAGGATTTCGCAAAATCGAGCGATTCCGAGGAAGAAATCTGTTTGTCCAATTCTGAATTGGACATCGCTCGATGTGTGGTTATATATTCTATGGAAAAAGATACCCTTTAACCCTGTTTATGAATTTGGATATGACAGGATTGGTTGTTGGGCGTGTCCTCACAAAGGTATGCCATCATTTAGAATGATGGAGCACACTCATCCAAGACTTCTTGGTAATTGGAATGAGTTTCTTCTGAGTTATGCTTCTAGCAATGGAAAAGACAAGGAATGGGTTCTGAATGGAAAATGGCGACTCAGACATGAACCATATGAGAAAGTATTGCTTCATTCGAAGAAACTCTGCGGAGCCGATAATTCTCTACTTTATGAGATAAAGGGTGATTTGAACTTACGCAGAAGCAAGGAATTTATGAAGGTCTTCGGAGAATCCAGAGGAAATAACAACATTCGTATAATACGAGGACACGATATTCAAATCTCAATTATAGGTAATAGTCTAAGAGTGACTTACACAAACAAATTGATGGCAAGGTTATTTGAAAAACAATTAATGAAAGCAACTAACTGTGTCGCATGTGGAGCGTGTGTCGGAGCTTGCGAAGCCTTGAAAATCGAAGACAAGATCTTAACCATTAATGAAAGAGAATGCACTCACTGCTTAAGATGTACAAGTTCCAAGTACTTGAGAATGAGTTGTGTTGCTCTCAACTACCGGAAAAAGCGTTTTATCTGGAAAGAAGGGGCAGATCTAGCATCGAACGACTAACCCCTATTATTCTTCCTTCCGCATTTTTCGTAAAACATCCATCACCGATGTACCACTCATGGCTATCTTCTTGAGAATACTCGACTCAGCCCCTGCATGCCAACTCATTCGGGGTCTTATCGCAATTTGGGATATTGATTCTCTTTTGTCGTCGAAAAGCAAAGCAGCACCCTTAAGATCTCTGGGCAATTCGTTTAGGCTGTCTTTTACATCAGACTTTAGGTAAGTATGATGTATCTGATTTAGACCATCAATATCTGGTTTTGCTGTCACTCTATGGGAAACAAGGATATCGGATTGAGTGATAGCCTCTGAAGAAAGTTTTCCTGGGTTTTGAGTAGCTAAAACAATGCTGATGCCAGGATATCTGCCCTCTTTTATTGCGACTTCAAGTGGATAACTTGCAGCTGTCGAATGTGCAGATGGCAGAAATTCATGCGCTTCATCGATAAGAATCCAAACCTTGGAGGCGATGTTCGATTCTTCGCTTGTACTTCCACTTATTTCTTTGAACTCTTCTGCTTTCCTTCTTTCTAATCTTATGTCCAGTATCTTCTTGGTCAGCAAGCCCGCGACTAGGGCTCGAATGCTCCATTGCTTTGTTCCATGTTTTAACTCAGAAATATCTATGACTGAAATTTGCCCAGGCTTTAGGAAATCTTCTGCTTTAAATCCTTCTACACTAAAGATTCCCCAATTTTCAGCTGCCCGCAATTTATTTTCAATCGCCCTCATTGTGTTTTCAGCATTATAAGGATCAGAATTAACTTCTGTAATGATATCAAAAATATCCCATTTTGAGGTTCGTTCGGTTAATTTGCTAACAGCTTTAGTTATTGCTATTCCCATTGGCTGATTCTCATCAATTTCGAAGGTCAGACACCAATCTTCAGGGGTAATATCAGACGGATGGAAAGCGAAAGTTTCAACTTCAAACTTGTGCTGCTCCTTAAGCCCTTTGGGAACAAACACTTTGACGTCAAATGCCTTTGGTTCCATGCCCCACTTTTCAAGCAATTTTTGTTGCTCTGTTCTTCGCGCTGGAAATTTTAGAGACCAGAAGATTCCCATCGTATCAATTACTATTGTTGCAATTTCCTCGCGAACCTCAGGTGGAGATTCAGCAATTCCCTCCACAATATTTCCTAAAGTCCATGACTTACCCGTTCCCCTCTTGCCACAGATTAGTATTACATGCGCTTTGTCTACATCCAAGTATATCGAATCTTGACCTTCAGTAAGTAATTTTCCCAAGAAAATTGATGCTAATTCTCCTACTTCCTCACATTCTCTTCTGTCTCTTCCAACTACCCATGGGATTGTCATTTTCACCACAACAAACCAAATTTTTCAACTTCTTTGAGGAATTTTAAAACCTCCTCAGGTTTAAGCTTACGGCCCATTTTTTCACTTGATATTAGAGCTAAGACCGTTTCAAAAATTTCTTTTCTTTCATGTGCTTCTTTAATTTCTTTCAAAATCGTACTATAAGGCTCTTGTAATCCTTTCGGGATGCTTGCAATGATACTTTTTACATTTTCTTCGTTAAATCTAGTGATGTGTTGCATAAAGGCTGTTATATCTTTGATTTGTGTTCCTGGGACTTTTATTTCTAATTGTTGCCATACTCCGTCAATATAACTTTCTGCGAATAACTCATATTTTTTTGAAAACTGTTCTTCTTTTTCCTTCCAGAAATCTTCCTTAAATCCCACGTTATATACATCACAGAATTTCTTAATGCCAGCAATGCTCGTCTTATATTCTACAAATTTGGTTTTTACAAGGTGTTCATGAAGTGTCCTTTTAATTTCACTTTTCGCATCCATGTTCACCGTATGAAGAACAAGACACCCATACGATTCATTAATGGTTAGACTTCCAAGAAGAGTGTCTGATTTTTTCTTTATTTCTCTCTTGTCAAGTATGCCAGCATCTCTTCTTGTCATAATTTCTCGATACTCATGGTAGATCTTTCTCGCTCCTGTAAGAAATTTCTGATATTCTTCCGTCTTTTTCTTACACACATCTATTTTATTCGTCTCTGAGAAAATCTCGTCGAGCTTTTCGATTTCCTCTTTGATCATATCAAGTAATTCGAGGCAAACATTGGTCACAGCATCATTGTACTGAATGCCAGCTCTTTTGGCATAGTCAACAATACCTTCGCCTCCTTCAACGTATCCTCTAGCTATGTTAAGTGCCTTTGTGACTTTTTCAAGATTCTTTATAGGCTTTAAAAGTTTAATATAATCTTCAAAGTTCAAAGACGTTAAGTTTGAGAGTTTTTCTGTCGTGGAAGAAATATTAGGAACCACTGACATTTGTCCCTTAACTACTTCTATCCATTTAGAAACTCTCTTGGCCTCATCGCTCAGAACATCTTCCATCTTAGACCAAATGTTCATTTCCCATTGTTTCTTTATTTTCACTCTTTCTTCTTTAGTGCATCCTTCCGACTCAAACCATGCATCAATAACCTTTTCAAGTCTTTCTTTTATTTTATCTGGCAATGGTAAGAGAGTCTCTTTTTCCATAGTTTGCGTCTGTTCGTTCCATTCTTCACCATAAGGATTCTTCAGCCATTCATTAAGTGAAGGGTACGCGCAAAGCGCTTCTTTTATCATTCCTAGAGTTTTCATAATTGCGGTAGATAAGGCATCACACCGTGCATGAGCAGTCAATTTTTGCTTAGTTAAATTGCTCTCTTTCTCTTCCAACATAATTTGCTTAGCTTCATTCACCAAAGCCTTCTCCATTCTTCGTTCAATTATTTGAGCTATTTTCTGCAAATCCTTTAGCTCACTGCTTTCTAACCTTAACTCGAAACCCTTGTCTGTTAGAAATGCAATGGTCTTATCTATTTTTTCAATATCTTTAAGGAAACTTTTAGGGTCGACTATTTCTTTAAGTAGCTTGTAAGTAAATCTATTATCTTCCATCCTTCTCGCGAGTACAAGAGAGTCTGGGAACATCTTAAAAATTAAAAAAAGCGCAAGATCCACAGTTTCTACTAAGCTTCTGGTTTTCTTAGCCGCGAACTTTTGAACATTGAAACTTAGTAACGTTTCTTCGAGTATTTCCGCTTTGAATGGCTCGCAATTTTCCAAATATGATTGAAAAATATCATTTGCATCTTTCGTTTCATCTCCCACCATACCAAAGAGTTCTTTAAACTGTTTAGGAACCATTTTCCCGCTCATGGAGACATCGGTTTTTAGATATATCTCGTCGATTTGTTTTCCATGGTATCCAAAGAAACCGGTGGTTATTAATCCCGCTGCAATTTTCCTATTTTCATCATCACACTTAATAGCTCCAATTTTCGCTACCTGATCGAGTAAATTTAGTAAGTCAGTATTATCAACCCATTTTTTCTTCTCGAATATCTGGGGCCAGGATTTTTCATCCCTAATCATTCCAATTGGTAAATCAATCTCCCATACTCGATTAAGTACAGACTTTAACAAAGGATCGACGAGCATAGGATTAACTATGATATTTTTCAATGAGTTGAGCGAGAGATCAAGATGTTTGGCTTTAATGTCATCAAATTCCTTTCCAAAAAAGCTTGGCATTTTGTCTAGTGCAAGGATGTAATCTATTATTTTTTCTCCTTCGAATCTACTTTCAGCTGGAAACCTTTCTTCTCCATGTACTGGATAAAGAAAGAGTAAATCCGAGAACTTAATTTTGTCCTCTTCCCATATTATATCATAACCTTCCCTCGCTACTGTATTTTCACTTCCCAATACCTCTCCATGAATGGCAAAGATTCTTTTCCACTGCATAGGATCAATTTTAGCTCTGGTTACTTCAGACTCTGGTGCTTTTAAACCAAGAAAATCTGGTAGAGGAGGTCCATAAATGCATAGAATAAGCCCAAACTGTAATTTCTTATTTTTTTGCAGCACCCTTTTAAGCTGAAGAGCATCTGCCTTCAACATGTCTTCGGAGGGCTTGAAATGTCTATAGTCCCTAAACAACACGACACCCATTATTTTTCTTTCAATAGCACCTCCGGTCATTGGATCAAAAGAAGATGAGACCGTCCACATATTGTCTTCAACGTATTTCTTCGCTTCCCATCCCCACACTTCAGTTATAATGTAAGGTGCTAGTCTTTTGTTTTCCATTTCCAGCTTTACGGTAGGACGTTCCCCTCCTACGCTACGAATTACTTCTTTAATTCTATCTATAACCTCTGGCCGAGGAGCAGTTAGTCGAACTTTTTCACCGTAGATTTGAAGCGTGTCACCTAAGCTTCTCATAACACTGTCAATTGTTCTATCTGGAAATTTCTCTTCTTCCAATTGCTTTCGGAACGCTACAAGGGCAACCTCAGTGCCAGTTCCAGCCAGTTTATAAAAGATTTCCAAAAATCTTCTTTCCAAATGGGTTCTTTCAAATTCTAATGTTGCGAAATTTTCTCTGTTTACGATGTATACATTTTCTCTAATTTCTTCGATGGCGCCAATTCTTCTCATAGTTTCTAGGAATATATTAAATTCATACGCTTCCGCCTCAAGTAAGAATTTTTTCCGCAAAGCGTCATAATCAAATTCTTCAAATTGAACAAGAATAGCTTTTACCCATCTTTCAAGTTGCGGTCTTTTTCGTTTGGGCAGTGCCCTTTCCAACATCTGGACGCAATAGTTATAAAAATCAATTTTTATTGACTTGTCAAAGTAGTTTCTTATCACATACTCCAAAGTACAAATCCAATCTTTCTCGCCTGTCTCAGAATTTTTTATATAATCCTCATAACAAAAGTTTAGCACAGCCATACAATTCCTGAAGTTGTGATAAGAATAATGTGCTACAAATCGTGTTGCATCCTGGTCTTTAAACGGGCTATATTTTTCTTGATTCAATCTCTTAAGATGTTCCATTATCGCTTCGTTAAGATCTTCAAATTCTAAGTTGGGAATTGACTGTGGTCTAAAGGCCTGACGAAACATCTCGGTAAAATTTACCCAAATTTTGCTCGTGCATGCCACGATCACTTTTAACCCCTGGGGCGTAAATTCTTGCACCAAATGTTCCCGAAGCTCTGTTTGCGTAATACTCTTAAGAAATATTCCATATCGTTCCATTTCGATTATCTTTTCCATTTCGTCGACATAAAGAACAAAAATGTCAATGTTTAGCTCCTTTCTAAGTCTGTTTAGAAAAACGTTGAGGAACGAATAAAATTCTTCTTGTGTAAATACTTCCTCTCTTAGAATTCGGCTAGAAGCACTTTCCAATACTCGCCTTCGTTCTTCTAGCTTTTCATCCTTACCAGTTTTCCTAAGTTTTTCATCGATCTCCTTTATCCACTCATCGTGAGTCGCAAGTTCTTTAAACCTTGGTTCAATTATTTTCCTTTTTGTTTCTTTTATCAAATTAACGACTTTTCTAGCAAACTCCTTTTGTGTACTATTAGCATTCTCGCTTGTTGAGACGCTTTCATAGATTTTTTCTAATTGAAGATATATTTCATTATGGAAGATTTGTACGTAGTTTACTTCCATTTCTTTTGCTGGTTTCTCACCCAATTTGCGAAAAACTTCTTGTAGGCTAACATAACATACGACTTTATCTGTATCAAGTTTGAACTTTTCCGCTAAGTACTTCATTAAACGTGTTTTTCCTGAACCTACATCACCGACTATAGAGTGCGATGGCCAAAAACCTCTGGTAATGCATTGATTTTCAAAAAAATCCCTAAATTTTACCATGGACCCGGACTTGGCAGTCCAAAAGGTTACGACGGGTTCCGGCTGAGGTGTAAATGGATTATCTAATTTTATCGTCATAATGTCTCCATTTCATCTAACATTTTTAATATATCGTTCCAACTGAATGTCCTTCCTTTTGAATATTCACCACTTATTTTATCAAAAAACTCAAGGATCGTTCGTTCTTGAAGCTCAAACTTTCCAGCCACTATTTCGCAAAACGTTTCTTTGTCTTTCTTAAAATCAATCAGCTCATTTAAATAAACTCTTTTGAAGAAAAAGGATGTGATTACTCTCTCCGCTTTCTTCCATGCGTCATCATCACATACCGCAATAATGTCTGCAATTTCATTTTCTATTGGCCATCTTGCCTCCCGCCAATTCCGACAGATTTCCAGGTGATCAAGCACAATAAACACTCTTTTTCCTTTTTCTTTACAGATGGAATTTATTTTACTCATTTTGTTTAATATGGAATTAATTTCATCAATTTCACTAAAATTAATGTTAGGTAATAAATCCTTAACCTGCTTGATGTACTCTTCCCAATTCACATTGACTCGCGGTTCGGGGCAAATAACGGGAGCAAATAGGTCTAAACGCACAAATTCCAACTCTTCATTAGTCACATTTTTAACCAAAAACTTGATTACTTCAGTTTTACCAAAACTGTCTGGTCCTATGAAGGCTATTCCCCATTTGCTTGAGGATTTCTCTACATCCTTGATTTTATTCTTTAAAGCTTCAAAAGCTTCTCTCTGTGGTGAAGTTAATTTCATAGCAGCTGTTCACCTTTTAAAGTAATTGAATAAATCAGCGTATTGTCAGGTAATCTAAGCCCTATTGCATCTTCCTTTGTTTTTTGACTGTACACTCTAATTTTGCCCATGTTACGTAATATCAGTGTTCGCATAATATAGTCAAACATCTTTTCATTTATTCGAAATTTTTTACAAATGGAAGATTTTAGCTCATCAATTGGAACCATCAACAGAGTAACATCCCGTCCAATAATTTTATTATACTCTTCAAAAACCGCTCCCTTAAACTCTGGATAAGAAATCTTAACTTCCTTTTTGGAGATTCCCTGTACCTTTCCAGCCTCTTCGCTTATCCATTTAGCCTTTTTCGCAATAGCCAACAAAGCGTTCAAATGTGACAAAGAATACCTCCATTTTTCAACTGGTTTCCTTCTTTGTTCCATTTCTTTCTTTTTCTCTAGAAAATAGTCGGGACGATTCGCTTTCGCACAAGCTAACATGTCTTCACTCAATCTTTCCTTTAAGACTTCTTTAGCGATGGGGACTGAATATTCATTTATGATAGTGATCAACAATTTGAATGGAATGTGAAACTCGTAAGCCCTTTTCGCAACGTACTCAAAAATCTTCTGGTCACTTGTCACATCGACATTTAGAATATCCCCATCTACTCCAAACTCGGTGCCAGCACCCGCCTTTATCACATCAGCTGTTTGTTTCCCTTTTTCTATCCAAATTATCCCACTTTTTCTTAAGAGCCTAATAGGCTCGTTAAAATGCTTGGAACTAACGTCTTTGGTAAAGCCATATAGTTTGCTAAATTTCTCTCTAACATCGTCCAGCTGCACTACATACCTGCCATCTTTTTTCTTCACCGATTTTTGTAATGATTCAATTAATACTGCAATTGTGCCTGGCGCAACAAGTTCATATGACCAGGTAAATTTCATGTGTTCTTCTCCGCTCATTTCATAAACCCCTCACTATTTTTCTAATCGCACTAAGGGTATAAATAGTTCGCACATCGATATCCCGCCATGAATCCCTCCATAGTATTTTTTCCTTTCTGGTCGGGCAAACATGCCAACAGTTGGAAAAACAATAAAGTCAGGCTTGATTGTCAAATTCCTTTTATTTTCTTCTATCTTTTTTTCCTCAAAAACTATTTCATTAGCCTGTTGTGAAATCTCTAGAGCTTCTTTAATCTTCTCTTTTTTGTAGAGCCCACTTTTTAATAAAAAGATTGACATGAACTTTCTAGATGTGTGGCCCGGGATGCAAGAACCGATAAGCCGATCATCTTCAGCAAATAATTCACCTGTTCTATGCTTTGGTAAACATGCAAATCCTTCTACTGAGCCCAGTATCTGATTTATTCCCTTAAATTCGCTTGTTCTTCCCAAGGCAAGTCCGTGATCTGCTGTGATGATGACAACTGTTCCCTTTTTTAGCTTATTGAAACCATTAGAGATGCGATTAACAACACTTTTCCAAAGGTCTAGGTATACCTCCCAATAATCCTTTACAACATCATTGAAAAATGCAGGCGGGTAGGGTGTATTGAGAGCTTGCAGAAAAGCGTCCATTAAATTAACTTGGGAAACAACGAGGTCATGAGTTCTGTCTGAAAGAGCTTCGTCTATTGCACTCGCATAAGCGCCAACTTGCTTAAAGGCGGCGTTGCCTTTAAATAGATACGAAAGAAAAGTCGTTTCTGAATTTGCGGATATAAGAAGACCTCTTTTTGAGGTTTGCCCAAGTGCTTTATCCCACGACTCGGTCGGTCTCTGAAGGTTGCATTCTTCTAATCTTGGCCTCCAAATTACTGATTTACGGTTCTGTTCGTTTAAATGAAGGATGCTGAATATCTTTGCTTTATCCTCACCCTTATTAGGCACGAAAGAGTCGTCGGTTGCTCTTATAAGAAATGAATCATCATTGAGGAGCTTCTCTCCAAAAAATAAAGCAATATGGTTAACTCCGGTTACTGTTGGGATGCATGAAGACAAAATTTGAGCATTCCCCTTTTGGAAAAGGTTGACGAAGTACTCTGAGAATTCTGCAAGTTGCTTCGATTCTTTGCGAGCTATCTCTAAACATGCAAAAAAGGAATGAATGAAGCCAAGTCCATCAAAGATTAAAAGTATCACTTTTTTGTTTTCCTCTTGCAGTTTCTTAACTACATCAAAAACAGAGGTTATAGGCTGAAAATAGTCAAAATAATGATTCCTGCTTTTCTTTAACTGCAGACCGATGTATTTATCAAATACGCATTGATAATCAAAAAATCGCGATGGTTCACGTTTAAAGAGCTTCAATGTGTTAACGGAGCAAAATGTCTCAAATGCTTTCCTAAATAGGCTGGAATCAAATTGATCTTGTTCAATCTCTTCTTCAATTCTTCTTTTAAAGAAATTTAGTGGATTTCCTGTTTCCCATTGATTGATGAGTTTGTCAATTTCAATGGCTAACGAAGGGCGAATAACTATTTCATCTATCACTGCTTTCTTAATAAAATTAATAACATCTATGATTTGGTCACAGTGTTTATTTCGGAGTAGTTGAAGGAAAGCAATTTTCTCTTCAACACTAAAGATCGGATAGCCAAACAGTCCAATAACATATGGTAATACCTCCAATATTTCGTTGGAATCCATGTTTTCTATTTGTTTCAAGACAGGGAGAAGATCATCCCATATCTGAGAAGCTGCGATTTTCTTTGTTGCGTAACGTGCTGTTATGGCTTTTAACTTGGTGCGCGCGCTGTCATGATATAACAAAAGTAGCTGTTCGAGTGCATCAACTTCATTCTCATCTTTAGCCAGTTCATTAATGTTCTTGAAGAACTCCTTGACTAAGTTCAAATTTATTCCTAATTCGAGGGCTAAATCATATTCAAGAAAATCCTTGTAGCCGTACAAAAGCGAGTTAATTTTTTCCAACAGTACTTTGGCTTTCACAGAATTAAGTTTGGATGAATCAACTTTCGTTCTTTGGTAGGAAAACTCGAGCATCTTTTTGAGTTTCCAGACTACATAAAGCGATGATACATCCTCTTTACTGAAACGCCACAGTCCATAACAGGTATTCATTCTAAAGGCATACTTTGAGACAAGTTTTTCTACATCGTCTCCCAATGGAAGTTTCTTGATTCTACTTTTGACGTCTTCCAAAAAATCTTGGATGACGTCTCCAGTTTTGTCAAGTGCACTAAGAAATATTAGAGCTGAGACCTGCTTAAGAGGAACCGATTTCTCGAGCGGATAAATATAGTCCAGTAAATAAGCATCAGGCTTATTTTGGATGTCAGTCGTGATGCCGAAACCAGGATAGACTACTGCGCCCATCTGGTATGCGTCATGCAGAAAAATGGCGAGTTCTAAGGGGCACTTAAATTCGCTTACGTAGGAAGTGATATCAATGTAAATATAGTTTTCTCGAAACTGGTGTCTCATGTACAAGGAAAGAGGATAGTAGATACCATTTAATCTAACCAGATCGAAAAACTCTTTTTTCATCGTCAATGAGAATTTTGACAAGCAACCTTTACATTTTTCAATTTTTTCTTCAGTGCAATACATTACTTCAGAGCAAAATTCCATATAATTTTTGAGCAAAATTAGCGAAATTACTAGATTAACTAAAGTGCTTTCCTTCATTTCCATGATGTGCCTTATACAATATGGTAGTTCGTTGACCTCCGAAAATGCGTTTAAAACATCGTCATGACTTAGTTGAGAATCATGACTAACTGTTGTTAGATCAAGGCGTTTTGGCAATTTCTTTATGATTCTTTGAAAATCTTCTATTTCTTGCCTCTTTGCATATTCATCAGATATAAAGAGGAAAAAACAGGCATAAGGAGAAACGATTTCTCTTCTAATTTCTTCATCGGCTGGATTGAAAAATGCTGTTATTTTGTTGCGTTGAAGCCAAGATGTCAATCCCTTTACAGTCTCAATCTCTGTGATGATTACTCTTTTCTTTTGCCATTCTCCTTTAGCTGCTTTCTTGATCGCCCTATTGAGCGGAGATATTTTTCTCCAGAAATCGTGGACTTCAAATATTTGCTTTGCTTGATTTAGAAGTTCTCTTCCTAAGTTCACTCCACATCGTTTCCGAATCATTTTTATCTGCTACCCTACAATAATAATAAATGATATCTCATGAAGGCCCATATGTGTTTACCTTTACGACGAGTTATCGAGTTTCAATTAATTCTTTGAATTTCTTCAATTGGTGCTGAATTTCTTCCTTCATCGTGGGATGAATTTCTGTTTGTGTAAACATTGCTAGGAAAACTTTTCCGTAGTCTGTCGCAGGTTTTGATGGTACAAAAGTTGCTCGAAAGATTAGTTTACTTTTGGTTTTGGATATCTCTATAAAATCTATGTAGTCTACCCACGTGCCTTCTAACTCGACCTCCTGAAGTGAAGCGTCCATTCCAGCTGCTTGGACTTCAATCTTTGTTTTCTTTGTAGTGATATGGATTGGTTTGGTGAGTTCAATCTCTTCAAATGTTTCCACCCAAATGTCTCCTCTTTCCGGGTCAACTCTCTTTAGCCAGAAATGAGTTTCGTCAATTCTTCCAGCAGACCCATTAAGCAGAGTTTGAGATATCACGTCCATATCTCTCCAAAACTCCCAAACCTTCTCCACAGGTGCATTAATAGAAATCGTTTCAGAACATTCACCTACGCTTTCATCCTTCTGTCCTTCTTCAAGGGTTGACAGCACGTCTTTTTTCCAATTCATCATCATTTCATTGTATCGCTGAAACAATGAAACATCTTCTGAACTGATTCGTTTATTTTCTATGTCATCAGCTATGCAATTCAGAACATGTTCATTAGCCATAATTCGCCAAGTGTCGCTTTCAACCGAAGCTGTTCCAGTTTCAAGTTCTTTTCTAACTCTTCTTAACGCTTCAATGGTCTCAGAATGCGGTTTTTTCTTGCGGGTCCAAAAAGGCATTTTTATAACCTCCATCTGGTAAAACAAGTTAAAAAAACTCTCATTTTGCTTCTGCACGTGCACATATATCCGATTACCCCACTACTATGATGTCTTTCAAGGCGATGATTTTAGGCCAGTTTTTTGGTGGTTCTTGTTTGTCGTTTTCCCAGCAAACTATGAAATCGCATTCTTGAGGTGGATGCTTATGTGTTTCAAATTCACTAGCGAACAGTTCCAGTTCGATTTTCTTCTCCTCTCCTCGATCATTTAGCACATTCACATCCGGGAACCCCTGCTGTATTCTCTTGATATAAGTAAAGCCTAGTTTTCTATGGTGCCTTGCAAAAAGATACAGCACCTCCTGTTCAGTCCTCGGCGCGTACAATAATCCCTCTCCAATTAAAGGTTCAAAAGATGCAGTAATTCCTCTAGTCAGTTGAGCAGCCCTAGGCGAAAGCTCCTCTCGAAATGTCGAGTAAAGAAACTTGGCAAAGTAGGCGTTATGCCAATTTCGGGTCTCTTCAAGACTGTTCTTGAAATTTAGCAGCAAGTTGTTTAACAACTCATATTTCTTGCCAATTGTGGATTCATCATAGACCTCCCCATATCTACTGTTGCTCTCGTTTTCCAGTGTAGTTCTTGTAATACCCAACATTTCACAGAATTTTTCAAGATCGCCTGTCCTAAAGGCATATATATCAATGTCAGGGTAAAAGCAGTTTATTATCTTCTTTGCAATGTGTTTGTCGCCACCCCACATCTTGATGTTTTCCCATGGAGCATCGACCTTCTGATGCAAGGGTTTAATATCATCAACCGCGATTTTCAGAAGCCCTTTGAATTGGCTGATGTTGTTTGCAGCATTCTCCCATACACCAGCATGTCCAATATAGAGGTGCCCAAATCCCTTTAGCTTATGCTCGATCCAATCAAAGAAATATCCTGGATGCCCAGGATTATACAAGTCATCATGTGTAATGTTATTGATTAGTTGAGGGTTGCTTCGCCAAGGATATCTTTGATTGAATTTTCTTATGAGTTCCAATGCCTCATCAAGCTTCTTTTTCTGTTTGGAGTCTGGATCAAAAATTCGTGCTTTCTCAATTATCTCTTCAAACATACTCAAGCAAGTCAACCTTCAGAGGAGAAATTATCATGTTCTCAATAAGAGTTTTTCTTTTGCACAGACAGGCATCATCAATTGGAATCTCTCTAAGTCTGAATAACAGAGAAAAATGTATACTTATCAAGCACATAGAGACAAAAACCATTTGAGCCAAGTTAATACTAGGTGATATAGAGGTGGTTATCCTGAAGAAGAAATACCCTAGAATAGTATTCAGGCTTGGTCGAAGGAAGACACCAAAAAGTAGCCGTGTATGGTTGGCAAGAAAGAGAGATAATTTTTCAAGAAAGTGGCAAAGGAATGGAAGTAACATTTTGAGAAATATCGAAAGGAATTGTGGCCTCCATTTCCCAAAGAAAGCAGTCGAAGAGGGAATCGAAGTCTACCTGTATAAATGGAGAAGAGAAGATGGAGACTACTTAGGCGACATGAAGGAAACCGAGCCTTTAAGACTAAACATATACCTGAAGAAACGGAGCACGTGGAGAACTGTCAAAAGCACCTTGATTCATGAATTGGTACATTGCATAATGTGGCAAACTTACTACTTTGACTATAGAAGGAGAAACCCAACACTTTTTGAAGATTACTTTGCCGATGAAATGATAACATGCATAGTCGAACATATTGTTCTCGGAAGGAAACCCAGTCGAAAAATATGCCGTGAAGCTTTTGATTATGCTCTTAGCGAAACTAAGCTTCGTCTTGCACGCGTCGAGCATCCCCAAAAACTAGCAAGGTCGCTAATTGAGTTCACTCGAAGTTATAAGAGCCGAATCCGAAGCAGAAAGTCTAGTATTCTGGAGGAGAGACCGCGACTACTGCGAGAATTACCAAGTCCGCTGCCTGAAACAATCTAGACTTTTCTCTAAAGGATTCCGACTATCTGGAACATCGCCTATGAACAGGGACCGGAAAAAAGAAGGGTTTGCGTGGGTTCAAGTGGAGACATCTCCATTTTGACCGAGGTTACCTCACCCCGGCCACATTTTGTTGCTTTCTAATTTTTAGATGAGCAAGGTTATTTAGATTTCTGAAGTCAGATATACTCTAATGACGGGTCAGTTTCGCCAAGTTTTCTCCAGTATACGCATTATATTAGCCCCTGCGGCTTTTTCTATTTCTTGATCAGAGTAACCATGTTTAATCATCCACCTAATTATATTGTGAAACTCCGACGGATTTTCCAAACCGTCGACATACTCTACTTCTTTAAACTCTGGCAAAGCTTCCCTAACTGCTGATGTTGCAAGTTCCCTAGCGAAAATCTTGTGAAGTTCTACATGGTCTCCGAAAAGCGTGTCCGGGCCAAAGGCTACATGTTCAATTCCTATCAGATTCGTTATATACTCAAAATGCTCCATGACGCTTTCTATGCTATGCTTCATTCTGTTCATTGTCAGGGTTGTGTGTGGAGCGGCTTCAACACCTATTACGCCACCTTTCTCAGCAAGTGCGTGTAAAGCCTCGTCTGCGACCATCCTTCTAGACGACCAAAGAGCCCTAGCGCCGGCATGCGTTACAAAAACCGGTTTTTCAGACGCCTCTATGGCTTCTAGACGTGATTTGTCGCTGACATGGGCTAGGTCTATGGTTAAACCCAGTTTATTCATCCTCTCAATCGCTTCATATCCTAGGTCCGTCAATCCCTTGTCATGCTTTTCAGCTAGTCCAGAACAAAAGACATTACCATGACTGTACGCGAGACCCATGCATCTAATTCCGAAACCGTAGAGAACGTCTATCTTGTCTAAATTAGAGCCGATGTCCGGTATACTCTCCATGTGCAATATTATAGCTATCTTTCCATTTTCGTGAGCTCTCAATACATCTTCGACCCTTTTCGCGAGAAAAACGACGTCCTGATGATCTAAGTCGGAAAGAAACATTCCCACCTGATAGATTATGTTCTCCCACGCCCAAGGGTCTTTGGATTCAATGCTTCCGACTCCATCGTACAAGGCTTCGAAAACAGCGTCAACACCAGAAGCAGCAAGACCTTCATAACCGATAAATGTTCTTCCAGACCGAATACAATCAATTATAAGGTTTGGGTCTTCAGGGTACAACGTCGTATGGTCATGCAGTGAGATCACAATGTACTTTTCAAGTATTTTCTCTAATCTTTCCTGCTCTATCCTTGAAAGCTGGATTATCTGCGACTGTACTCTGCTCACTTGCTTTGCGAGTTTGTAGACTCTGTAGTCTTTTCCTGGTTTCAAGTATTGAAAAGACTTGTATCCATCATACATTTTACTTTTTCCCATATTAACACACGGCAGCTGAATACTAGAGTCTTTTGAAGTATGATTTTTGGATTTATTTACGTTTTCTAAAAATCTTATGATGCGTTTTTGAAGAATAGCATATAGTGTTTCTAAGATGCCTTCAGGTGAGTTTTCTGGAAAATTTAAAGGTCTTATTCCTTCAGTTGGTGACGGCTGACGATGTATGGCCATAGGGACTATGGCGAAACATACAAGCGAACGCTGGGGTTGGGAGACATTAGCGGGTTAGAAGTGGTCTGCGGACCGTAGAATGTGACACCGCCGACATAGTTTTCCTTGTTTATGAATAGCAGAGTCTGTACATTGTCAAGCCTTTAATAGAAGCGCTTTAGCTTTTAGCTGACTATAAGGAACAACAATTGCCTAAAGGAGGCAAATACCAATTGCAGCAGCAACAGCCAAGGAGAAACATTCACCTTATTCTATTGGGCTCAGCTCACTCACTAAACCACTCACTTTTTGTTGTAGCGCCGCCATTGTTGACTTTAATCATGAGTGACTTAGGCGTCTCAAATTCAGTTATAGGCGCTGTTTCAACGGGTGCTTCTATGCTGTACGGCGTTGGAGCTCTAGCAGGCGGACTTCTAGGCGACAAGATTGGAGAAGCAAAAACAATAATCCTATTTCTTATATGTTCAGGATTTTCCACATTCATAATGCTAGCCGCCTGGGCCACAAGAAGCATATACGTTTATACTTTGGCCCTAGCCTTAATAGCCATTTGGGCAAGCCTTTACCATCCAACAGCAAACTCTCTCATTTCAAAAGCATTCACTGGGAAAGTTTCCGAATCCATGGGACTGCATGGAGTTGGCGGAACCTTAGGAGTAGTGCTGACTCCTACAATGGCATGGTTACTAGGCTCAACCCTTGGATGGTCATGGGCTTTTGCAGCATTTGGCTTGGCATGCATTCTACTCGCACTCTTCTTCGTCAGATTTTTTGGAAAGACAAAAAGCCAAAACGAGCATGGCGGAACAATAATCAATGTCTTCAAAATTCGAAAGCTTTGGACGCTTTTGATCTTTAACGTATTAACAGGGCTTTTCATGAAAGGCGTAGAATTGTGGTTCCCAACTTACCTTCAAAACAACCGACAGATTGACCCAATGTGGGCTTCAATAGCTTACACAACGCTTCTGGCTTTCGGTGTTCCAGGACAATGGATTGGAGGAAAAGCCTCCGACAAGATTGGTCCAAAGAAAGTCTTGATAGCTGCCACAGTAGGCGTTTGTGTAAGCCTTCTCTCTCTTCTGCTCATTCCAGTATACATTGTTGGAATAGCCCTATTTCTCTTTTTATACGGTTTTTTCTTCAACTCACATCAACCCGCTTTGACTGCGCTGACTGGTTTTCTTACACCTCAAGTTCAGCGAGGAGCAGTTTACGGCGTATTCTTCTTCACATCTTTCGGTTTAGGCTCTATCTCCCAGTTCATAGCAGGATACTTGGCAGAATTTTACGGTTTAGACGTGGCTTTTTACGCGTTAACAGTTTTCGCCTTGGCTGCTCTCATATTGTCTTTCAAAATTCCAGACAAAAGAGAAAACAGATAACATGTCATGTGAGCATTGTTAATGAAAGAAATCTGTAGGCTAATCCCCCTAAGAAAAGCGCAAAAGCAATGTCAACAGTCATTATCGCAATGGCTCTTTTCCATCCAAATTCCCTCTTGCACGCGGCAATAGTCGCCAGACAAGGAATGTAAATCATCGTTACCAACGCAAAAACAATCATTTGAACAGAAGTTAAATCCTGAAGCACCATTCCCTGCTGTAACAAGACATCTTGTAATAAAATGAGCGTTAACTCCTTACGCAAAATCCCAAACACCAACGGAATGCTAGTCACTGGAGGAAGCCCAAGCCAATCACTCATTAGCGGACTTGCAGCGACAGTAATATAATCAATAACGCCTAAAGCGTCAAAAGCGACTATTACTAGGCTTCCAACGATTATTATCGGAAAGGCTACGTAAACGAAATCTCTGGTTCTGCTCCAAGTTTTCATAATAATATTCCGGAATGACGGTCTCCTATAAGACGGCATCTCCACGATTAAGCCTACTGGTTCACCTGGCACAATTTTGAACGCAATTCTCCCCAAGATGAAGACAAGAATAAGATCAAACGCGTACAGGGCCAAGGCAACATGTAATCCCACGAATCTCCCAACCAACCCGAGAATTACAACTGTGCGGGCAGCACACGGAATCAAAACAACCACGAAAGCGGCTAAGAAACGCTCCCGCTCAGTTTCCATAATTCTACATCCAATACACGCTGGAACGCTACAGCCATAACCGAGAATTAATGGTATGAACGCCTTTCCATGCAAGCCAATCTTATGCATCAAATTGTCCATCAAAAAAGCGGCACGCGGCAGATAACCACTATCTTCCAAAATCGCTAAGAAAATATAGAATGGCACAATATAGGGCAAAGCTATGGTTATTCCAGCAACTATTCCGGCCAGAATTCCATCAGTAATGAGATTAACAGCAATTTCAGGGAGAAACAGTAGAAAAACGCTTTCAATATAGGCTGTGAAAATGCCGAAAACATAGTCTAATCCCGCGGAAATGAAATTTCCACCAAGAAAGATTAAGGCAAACATTGACGCCAAGACCATGGCAAGTATTGGGTATCCCAGAAACTTGTGCGTAGTCCAAGCGTCTAGTTTCTGCTCCAAACTTACTCTTGGAGGAGTCTCGACAATGGTTACTGCATTAGCTATTTTGGTAGCAAGTCCATATCTTTCAGAAGTTGTGATGACGGGTGAGGATTCTCCATGCATTTTTTCCAATTCTCCAGCCGATTTTTCCGCGAATTTCAAAACCTCTTTTCCATTCTCATAATTTTGAAGCTTGCCAGCAACATCAGCATCTCTTTCCAAAAGTTTGATTGCAATCCATCTTGTAGGATAAACAGTGCAAAGTTGCGAAAGCTTGGAGCTAGCTAGTTTTTCGATAGCTTGCACTCTTTTCTCGATTTCTCGACCATACCTCATTTTCAGCGATTTGCGTTTTTGCTCTCCGTTCACTGTAGCTATGACTGTTGAGAGGAGCTCATCAATTCCACTTCCAGTTATCGCGACTGTAGGAACGACTGGCACTCCTAATGCCTTAGAAAGCTTCTCGACGTCGATCTTCAAACCTTTCTTCGCTGCAAAATCAACCTGATTTAGAGCCACTATTATAGGCGCTTCAAGTTCTAGTAGTTGCATTGTAAAATACAGGTTACGCTCGAGTGCTGAAGCATCAACAACATTAACTATGACATCTGGCTTTTCAATGGAAATATAATCTCGCGAAACAATTTCCTCCATAGAGAATGTGGAGAGCGAGTATATTCCTGGCAAGTCGATTATGTGGATTGTATGGCCTTTAAAATGCAGCGTTCCTTCAGCTCTTTCAACGGTTTTTCCAGGCCAATTTCCCACAATCTGGTTTAGACCTGTGAGCTGATTGAAAATCACGCTTTTTCCTACATTGGCATTTCCAGCTAGTGCTATCCTCAATTGGTTAGGCATCTGCTTCGTCCTTCAACGGTGTGACAAAGACTTTGGAGGCCACACCATAACCAAGCGCAAGTGCTACTCCCCTAACTTCAAGCTCTACAGGTCCGTGAAAAGCGCACTTTCTGAGAACTCTGATTTCGATGCCTGGGGTAATTCCCATTTCAGTTAGTCTGCGTACAAGTCCAAAGCCTCCCATGGCTTTTGTCACAATTCCTTTTTCACCTTCACCTAGGCTTGTCAGAGAAGTCACACCGCCATTAGATTGTGCACCTCGTGCTCGCCGATTTCTCCTATTTCTGAATCGCATTTGCTTTCCTCCTGAGAATCTTGACCCAGACGTCTGAAGCAGCATCATAGCTCAATGTGCACTCTCTCCCGGACACGCATAGAATCATGCTTGATCGCAGACGTTTAGCAACATGAACGGGTGCGTCGAGTCTAATTCCTTTGCCTGCTAAATGTAGCAGTTTCTCTTTTTTTTCATCCGTTATTTTTGCCACCCTACCCTCCTCGTCTAAGTCCATATCAATCAGCGGAAGGCACTCTTCTTCTTTCATCTCGCCTTCTTCCGTGGGTATAGGATTTCCGTGCGGACAAAACTTAGGATGACCTAGGCGTTTCTCCAAAAGCGGAACCACGTCTTTTGTCAGGGCATGTTCGAGCCTGCAAGCGCTCTCGTGCACATTGATCCATTCAACATTCAAAATGTCCGTAAGCAACCTTTCTGCAAGCCTATGCCTTCTGACAATGTCTAAGGCTAGTTTCTGACCTTTCATTGTAAGCTTCACCCCTCTGTAAGGTTCATGTTCAACCAAACTGTGTTTTTCCAAATGTTCTATGGTGTTGGTAATGGATCCTGGAACGACCTGCAATTCCTCTGCTAACTCCTTTGTTTTGGCGGCACCACTACGTTTCTGAAGCCTGTAGATTGCCTCAATGTATTCTTCAGCTTCATACGAAAGAGAAGCTTCCATTATTTTGTCTCCCGTGAATGTACGAGGTCTCGTAATTTCTTATTTACAAATGCAGTGGATAAATCTTTCGCATCGACCGAACATGAACGAAGCTTATAAAGAGACAAAATTCCTAGAAATATTTTGTGAAAATACAAACTGTCCATGATTGAAGCAATAATTACTTGTCTCAGATAAATTGAAAAGCTGAAGGATTGGGAGGATTTCTATGGTTTTTGAAGGAAAACCTTGTCTCTCTTCATTCTTTCTCTGGACGAAAGCGGAACGAATGCACAAAGGTTCGCATTAAACGTTTAAATAACGGATATCCTGTCAGTCAAAAGACGTTTAGAATTTAAACTTGCGTGTATAATGCCGTGCTAAAATGCTGTAGGAAAGCCCGAACTTTGGTCTGCTAGAAAAGGTAAGTCAGGATAGCGTTAAGGATTTTTCTGTGTACTTCTTGTTTTAGCTGCCTTTTATATGGGATCGATTTCCATGCTGGAAGTTCTTTCAATGGGAGATCGCCTATTCTGATTATGCCAACAGTTTTCTTCTCGTAGTGGTTAGCCAAGGCATATAATACAGAGAGTTCCATATCGACTGAAGAGGCGTCTTGTTCTTGCAGGCGTTTCAACAGTTCTTTTGTTTCTGAAAGAAAGAACGGTACTGTGGCATGAGTTTCGCTGAGAATTTTTATTCCAAGGGTCTTGACTTCTTTTTTGACTATGTCTTTCATTCTTTCCAGTAAGTCAGTGTCAGCCTTTGCTGGAGCTTCACGCGGTGGAGAGATTTCAAGGACCTTATCTGGTCGGATGCAGTCGGTGGCCTGTTAATATCTGCAGATTCTAAATGAGTACCTACTCCTCCGCCAGTTCCAACAAATATTATCTCTTCCGCGTTTTTGCAGTGGCATAGAATGTAGCTTGAATCTGCAAAATTCGATGCGCCGATTCCTCCTGAGCCGAAGAGAACATGCTTGCTTCCTTTCCGAACCAAGAAACTGTTGCCAGTCTTCTCAAGCTTTAATCCTCTATCCGTAACTAGATTTCGGAATTCTCCACAGTATTTTTCAAACTTAAACGGAGAAATTACTATTTGAGAAGGCATTGAAGTAGGGTCAAGTTCAAAAACAAATTTTGCTGCCCATTCAAGTGCTTTACCCTGTAATTCGCCATACACCATTATTTACTGCTCACCTAAAACTTGGATTATTATTGTTCTTCTTCGCGGGTGGACGTCTGTTTCCACAAAGACTAGCGACTGCCACGTTCCAAACTCCACTCGTCCATCAATTATTGGGAGAGTCTTGTCAGGTGGCAAAAGCGCAGATCTCAGATGTGCGTGGGCGTTAGAAGGATGATTATATGATCCGCTTTTTGGGATTAGTTTCTCGAGCAGAATCTTGATGTCCTTTAATAGGCCGTATTCGCTTTCTGTCAGAATTAGTATTCCAGTGGCGTGCGGCGCAAACACGTGGACTAAACCATTTTTCACTCCTGATTTAGAAACTGCTTCCTGAACCTTGTCGGTTAGGTCTATGAATTCTATTTCACCTTTAGTGGAAAAACTGTAACTTGTGTTGACAACTTTAAAGCTTGACATAAGTGGTCTTACTCCAGAAGCATGATCATTATTATTTCATCTGTGTATTTGCCATCTTTGAAAAACTTTTGAGGAATTCTGCCTGTTTGCTTAAACCCCACTTTCTCGTAAATGTGGATGGCAGATTTGTTGTTTGCGAAGGCAGAAAGCGTTAAAACCTTTAAACCCATAATGCGAGCCTGTTCTATCAAAATCTTCATCATCTCAGTACCTATTCCAATATCTCTAAAACCATCTCTAATCGCTATGCCTATTCCCCCTACATGCCTTTCATAGACACTCTGACCTCTATCAATCTCAGAAGTCGCGACAAGCTTATCCCCGACTTCCGCAACCAAATGAAATGCTTCGCTTTCCCCCAAACTGCTAAGCGCCTTAGACAGCCATTCCCTCTCCTCCTCCAGCGAGACTTTTCGTGTCATGACTACTCTCTCCTCAGCAAGTGAATTAATCAGATCCAGCAAATCATCTAGGTCTTCCCACTTGGGCGTCCTCAAAACCACTTTACGCCCGTCTTTAGTAGAGAAGCTTCGGATAGTTTTTCCAGATTTCATAATTCACTAGTAACGCCCTGAACGTTTAATACTGTTACCATTTTTTAGTCTAGCAGACGCCTAAAACGTGGAACTCTGTTGATGCTTTTGTATACAGCGACTTAGCCTTGTGTTTCTGGAGAATATTGGTGATACATAAAAAGTGTACGTAATACCAACCTCACCAAACTCACTGAACAGTAAAATCTTAACATAACAAAGCCAAAAAAATCATCTACTTAGCCTACAGTATGTGCAACAAATGCATACCTTCATGAAAAATAAGCCAGAAAAAGGCTCCTTCGCTGACCCAAACGCACAACGAAAAACTCGGTGAAAAACTTCAAAACGAAAACTAGCATTTAAACCCGTATACAAAAGCATCAACGAAAGTTACTTATTTTTCTCGCCTTTCCTTTTTCCCTGACAACCTACTAATTCTTTCCTGTGTTTTCTTCCTTCCCTTTCTCGTTCCTCCGTTCGCTGTTGGCGCATCCGTATCCAATAATATACGATCGCCCTTCCTCTCGTAGCCAACATAGAAATCAACCCTAAACCGATAAGGAAATTCCGAATTCGCCTAATTTTTTCCTTCAAGCCTGAATTCAATGACAAAGCACGTTGCCAATAAACTATTTGACGACATTTTGATAATAATGTTATGGCCACTTGATAATTCGCTCCTCTCTGTTGCATAGAAAACATCGAACAATAACCGAAGTTGCAAGCTGTTGCTTCGCATGGAGTTTTTCGTCGGTTTTTATATGAGGCCACGGTAAAGTCCATAGGATTGGTTAATTAACAAAACAGAAAAGGCTAAAACAGGCTCTTTATATCATTTTAAGCCGAAAGCAAGCCAAAAAATTTTTGGTCTAGGGGAGAAGTGGAGAGCACTCTTGGTCCGAATGAGTTCGACCAAAAACAAGCTAAAATATTAATGATTTCAATCAAAAAGGATTTTGAAAGGGTTTAGATATGAAAAGATACATTTCGCACTTTTTTCACTCTTGTGACTATGTTATCATTTTCTTCATATTGCCGATTTTGAAATAACCTCTATAATAATTCATGACCACGTATTTTGGCAGAGAAAGGTACTAGTAAAAGGTGTGTTATGCTTGCTCCTTGACCATTTTGGAAGCGACGTTGAGATACTTGAAAGAAACGTCAACGGTAGAAAAGTCAGCATAGAATGGGATTGGGGGGACTTCAAAAGTACTGAAAGCTTTCCGGTCGATTCCAACCTCATAAACTGGGTTATCGGACAAGAACAAGCGTTGAAAGAATGCTTTTTATGCCTTGATGAATGGGTCCACAAACTCAAGTGGCTTGATAAAACCAAATGGTATGAAAGCTGGAGCGACCCGGAAAAGGCCAAACCATCAGCTAGAACAGTAATAAGTCCAGGACCCTACCTTCTCCTTTTGGGAGACCCAGGGACGGGCAAGTCCTTAATTGGTAGAGCTCTGGCTGAAAAGCTTACACAAGTTTACAAGGAGAAAGCAATAAAACTCTTTGACATGATCTGCTGGAGAAACACTGCACTACCAAGCCAACCTAAGATCTCGATTCACAAGACTGGGGAAGGAAAGAAAATCTTACAGAAGGAGCAACTCAAGGAGCTGAAAAGAAAGTTCATAGCGAAAATAGGGCTCAAGGCGCTACAAACATTTTTGGTGTTAATGGGCTTACTCCTGATATCCGTGGGCTTTTACTTCATGTTCCAAGCTTGGCTGACGTGGGAATCAAATCCGATGTATCTAGGGGAACCTCTTCAAGATTACTACTACCATAATTTCCTGGACTACCTGATTGGAAAATTCGTTGGTCTAGTACCGCTAACCTTTATTCCAGGCGGTAGCCTCATCTTCTTCGGCGTCTTCATTTGGTGGTTTTCGAAGCTCGGCGGCTTAGGGAACATGAAAGGCATTTCAGGCGCTCAACAGACAGATGTTCCAAAACTAATAGTTGACAACAGCTCAGGGCATGCACCTTTCGTGGATGCAACAGGACACAGAAACGCTCAACTCTTCGGCTCAATAGCCTGGGACCCTTACCAAACTGGTGGCTTGGGCACTCCTGAACACCAGAGAGTTACTGCAGGAGACGCCCATAGAGCATCTCTAGGTATCTTGTACATTGATGAGATAAAAAATCTTGACCCCGAAGAAGCCGTGACCCTATTAACGGTGCTTGAGGATGGACAGTTACCAATAACTTTGAGGGGCAGATGGCATGGAGGAGACACAGCCGCTATGGCTGTTTCGACTGAACCCACGCCAGCCATAACATTCCTAGTGGGCGCCGGAAACTTCGACAGCATAAGTCAACTTCACCCAGCCTTGATGGATCGCATCTATGGCTATGGCAAAGTCGTTCGAATGAACAACGATATGCCGAACAGTGTAGAGAACAGACGCAAATATGTACAGTTCATAGCCCAAGAAGTCAAGCGCTTCAACCTCATTCCCTTCCGTAGAGACGCATGCCAAGAAATAGTCGAGGAAGGCAGACGTAGAAGCAACAAAAAAGATGCGTTAACAACTAAATTCAGACCACTAATCTCAATCATCAAAACAGCCGCAACGCTTGCTATAAACGAAGACTGCAAAGTTGTTGAGAGACGACACGTTCAAGAAGCCATAGAAAACCACTGCAAAACTATTCAAAGACAAATATTGGAACATGAAATCAGCGAAAGAGGAAAGCTCCTAGAAATAAAGCCAAAAGGAATCAAGCTTGGGCAAATACACGGTTTAGCCGTTGTCAAGGATCCCTACAGCGGAGAAATGACCGGAAGCGTCCTAAATGTCAAAGCCCACATGGTCAAGCGCAGCGAACTTCCAAGAAAGTATCCACTTAAGGGCTACTATAAAGTAACAGGAGTTGCTAAAGGTCAGAGCTTCATTTCAGACAGTATAGCCAAAGTTAGAAGTGTAATCCTCCAAAACTATGGATTAGACATAGCACAAGACTATCTTACGCACATTGACTTCTCCCAATCTTATGGAGTGGATGGACCATCAGCAGGCGTAACAATGACCATACTCTTATGCTCGCTTATTGAAGGTAAACCGATAAGACAGGATGTGACTGTTACGGGGGAAATAAACTTGGGCGTGGGAGACTCAATTCAAATAACTGCTGTAGGCGGCGTGTACGAGAAGATCAAGGCTGCTGAGGCGTGGGGATTTAGAAAAGTCGTTATCCCAAAGAAGAACTTTGAGCATTCCATAGACGTTAAGGACTACAAAATTGAGGTCGTGCCAGCATCTACATTAGACGACTACCTCAAAGAATGCCTAGTTGAAAAACCAACGCTCACTGTTCCAGATCAACCCCATAAACGAAGAAAAAGCTAAAGCTCCCCTATTTCTGAAGGAAAAAACGTTTAATTCCAATTATCACCTTCTAGAGATTGAGGATAGTATTAATGGTGAGAGAGGTTGACAAAGTAGAAATCCGAAGGTGGCGCAAGAGAGGCTTTTACAGCGAAAATGTTCTCGTAAAGGTTCTACAAAAAAATGGGTACAAGGCCGTAAGGGTTCCCGTCAGCAACCCGAGCCTCAACCCTCTACCAGATGTAATTGCTAGAAAAGACACGCACGTTTACGCCTTTGAAGTTAAAAATGCAAGTTATTACGCCTATTTCCCGAAGCAACAGATTGGAAAACTGTTTAGATTTCTAAACGAGCTTATTCCCGTGGAGAATAAGTATAAACATGCGGTTCTTGCTGCGCATCTGGGTAAAAAATGGATCTTTAAAGAAATGCGCTGGGAAGACTGGGAAAAGGATAAGCTGCCGGACAAAGCAAGAATCGTAAAACGAGACAGAGGAAATGTCAAACTAAAGAAAGTAAGGAAGCCAGAAAGATGAAAGCCGCGGTCGCTGCTTCTCTTCTGTGTAAAACTTACCTGACCGAAGACGCAAAAGTCGAAGTCTTCAAAGATTTGAGCTTCAAAATTGGAAAAGGCAAATTTGCAGTGTTAAGCGGTCCATCTGGCTCAGGAAAAACGACGCTCTTGAATATCATAAGTGGTATCGATAAGCCCACAAGCGGAAAAATTGTTGTCTTTGGAGAAGACTTGAGCATTAAAGATGAGGATTTTCTGGCGAATTTCCGCTGTTTCAACATAGGTTTCGTGTTCCAATCTTACAATCTTGTTTCCACGTTGACTGTGGCTGAAAACGTCGCTTTTCCGATGGAATGGATCCAAAAGCAAGAGAACTACATGACGAACCGCATCGAAAAATTATTGGAAGTTGTTGGTTTGCAGCATAGGGCAGACCACTTCCCATTTCAGCTAAGCGGCGGTGAACAACAGCGCGTAGCCTTTGCCCGAGCTTTAGCAAATGACCCACATTTGTTTCTTGCTGATGAGCCCACCGGAAACTTGGATGCAAAAACAAGCCTAAAAATCGTTCAGATACTGCAGAAACTAAAAACTGAGGAAAAAACTGTAATTGTCGCAACCCACGATGAGCAGATATTCCGGCTAGCGGATCAAAAGTTGTGTCTCGAAGATGGAAAGCTGGTAAACCTAAATGAGTGAAACCTTCTTTCCAATAAACGATTTGCTGCGTAGGAAACTTCAGACAAGCCTGACTATTATTAGCCTAACCCTTTGCGTTGCATCAACCCTCTTTCTTCTTCTTTTCAGCGAAAAAATAGGTTTTGGGATATCATTGATGGTTGAAGGAAAGCTTACATCCAGCTTTTCAAGTGTATTTTCACGCTTTATAATATTTGTTAGCTTTTTGGTTTTTACTGTTGGAGCCTTGATTATGTCTTTCATGATTTTTCTAATGATTTCGCAGAGAGTCAGAGACATTGGATTGATGAAGGCTGCAGGATGCACAAACGATTTGATTTTTGGCTATTTCATGACCGAGCTCCTGATAGTCACATTTATCAGCTGTGGTTTGGGAGTGGTCTTGGGAATTACCGCTGATTTTTTCTTCGCTGGACTACTAAATACTTTAGGTTTTCAAGTCTTACAAGAACCACCTAATTTTTGGATTGCTCTTCTAGTATTTGCGCTATATTTTGTTCTCGCATTGATTTTAGGAGCAAAACCCGTCCTTGATTCAGCCAAACTTGAACCAGTCAAGGCGTTTTCTCCAACACACTATCTCGGATTAAGCAGAGAATCCGGATTTGAGGTTTTCTCAAAATTAGGTTTCGCACCAAAAGTAGCTATGAGGAATCTATTCCGCCGCAAGTCAGGGACTTTTCAAATCATAGTTTGTCTAACAACAATTTTCATCTTGGTAACTGTATCCATCGCGGGGGGAATAATTGCAAACCAAACAACCAAAGACTGGGTTGAAAAGGCCGTAGGCAGAGACGTAGTTCTAATAGCACAGAAAGATATGATTAATCAATACGAACTATCATTGGCAAAATTCCACGAAGTGAAAGAAGATTCACACTTTGATTATTCAGACGAAAAATACTCGATACCAGAAGACATCTTGAGCATTTTAAATTCGACAGAGGAAATTACCGATATTGATGAACGACTAGTTCTGAAGACGCATGTTGAAGAAATTCAGACATACAGAATTATCCCAGAGACAGGAGCCACAATTCCAGTGGGTGATGACCGCGAAGGAGAATCCCTAATAATCGGTATAGAACCCGGAAAAGCACTAAACAATTGGTTTCTAGAAGGCAAATTACTGCATGAAGATCAAAGCTTTGAAGCCATGATAGGGGATTCTTTAGCTCAAAAAATGTTCTCCACGCCACTAATCCAAGGAATAAGACTGTTTGACACTGATTTTGCTGTAATCGGCATTTGCCTGGACCCTATTGAAAATGGAAACGTCACTTATGTGCCATTGAAAACTTTGCAGGAAATCACTGGTAAACCAAAACCTAATGGTGTTATGATTAAGATTGATCCCTCAGCTAACCGTACACAAATTCTAAGCCAGATAAAAAACGAAATTGGAAGCATAAATTTCGAGTTTGAGGTTTTGGAACTTAACGAAGTATTGGACAAAAATCTTGGTTTTCTTAGTTACATCTGGTCGTCAATAATGTTTCTGCCTCTGTTCGCTCTGGCGTCAGCTTCCTTGTGTTTGATTGGATATGTGATGCTTGCTATAGCTGAACAGCGTCAGGAATTTGGTGTTTTAAGGGCCGTTGGGGCAAAACCTAAGACTATCATAAAGATCGTTTTGTGGCAAAATTTCTTAGTCCTGCTTTCAAGTTGCGCTATCGGAATCTCGTCAGGCGTGATCATTACTTTGATGATTTTGGTTTCAAAGCCACTCGTTACAATCTATGCCACTATCGAGATAACCGGATGGTTGCTAATAGCTCTGGTCATTTTGTTCATTTTAGGCGTGTACCCTGCGGTAAGGTTTGCAAAGAAACCAATCCTAGAAATCATCGCTTGAATAGAATAATCGACCGAAACAGATTTAACGCTTCACTTGCATTTTTGAAAAGGCATTGCATGGGGTAAGTTTATGGAACAAGTTCAAGGAATAATAGTCAACTATCGTATAGGCCCTAAAACTCAAAGGTCCAAAGAGTGCATAATCCAGTTTGCACATGTAAGTTCTCTTTCTGAAGCTGGCAGACTCATCGGCAGAAAAGTAGCCTGGAAAAACGAGAAAAACAGGATTGTTGGAAAAGTTGTGGCTTTACATGGCAAAAAAGGTCTAGTTAGGGTCAGATTCAGAAAAGGCGTGCCAGGCCATGCCTTAGGCGCCACAGTCGAATTAATTGGCTAAACGCTTTGAAAAATGTTTGAGAGAGTCTGCGTAGACTGGCAGTTGACTTAGAAAATCTTGCAGTTGGAGCACTGGAACAACGGGTACATTGTCATAAAATTTGAATCTACCAAAGACAAGTGATAATACTGCAGGGACGAGTCTAACATTACCCCATGAAGCGCATTCAATTTTGCCATAAAACTCAGTCAGTGATTCGGCAAGAGCGGACGTTCTTTCTACTTGTTCCTCGACCACCTTCTTTAGTTTGGAACGGTACATTCCATGATGCCAATGCTTACAGTCAATGCACACGACTATCGGTCTTTTGCATCCAATAACGTCTATTTCCCATCTCTTTCCAGCGTATTTAAACCGTAAATTTTTCTCAACAGCATATCTGTTCTGCTGTAGCGCAATTGCAGCCATGTCTTCGAACTCCTGCCATTGAAGAAAACTACTTACATGTTCGAGGTCAGCGCCTAAGCTTATGGCTTTCACAGCTAATTTGAGGCGTAGTGCGCTGTCTGTTTCCACAATGTTTTTCCTTAGATAAAGTAGTCCATCATTTTGCAATTTTCTAAGCAATTTTCGAGCAACTTCTGATGGAAGCCTTGCTGTCTTGTTGATCAGTTCGTGTGAAACAGGTCTGCTTTTGGTCAATTCTAGAATTACGATAATCAAATTTCTTTCAACACTCATTAATCAAACCTCCAGAATTATACACAATGATTGTCAAAAAAGAACCGCCTCAGAACTTTGCTTAAAAACTTTTCTATCAAGCACTGAGGGTGAAAAGACTACAACAGACACAGTGTTCAGAACAAAAAAAGCGAGCAAGCGTGTAAGGCAATTGCGAATGATTTAAATCGAGCTGTAGAAAATTTAGTAGAACCTAAGAAGGGCTTCACATGAAAGAGAATTACATTTCTAAAACCCCAACATCCAAGGCCTTATACGAACAAGCCAAAAATCTTCTCCCAGCCGGGGTCTCCTACGGGATCCGCTTTTTTGAACCTTATCCCTTCTACACAGCCAAAGCGAAAGGAAGCAAACTTTACGATGTTGACGGAAACGAATACATCGACTTCTGGTTAGGACACACCGCACTCATTCTTGGACACAGCCCACCAGAAATTGTAAACGCGGTCAAAAAACAGCTTGAAACCGGAACCCATTACGGAACATCCCATGAACTAGAAATCGAATTAGCTAAACAAGTCACAAAAATGGTTCCAAGCTCCGAAATGGTACGCTTCACAAACTCAGGAACAGAAGCAAACATGTACGCCACACGCTTGGCACGCGCTTACACTGGTAGAAGCAAAATTGCCAAATTCGAAGGGGGATGGCACGGAGGCTATGATGCACTTCATGTAAGCGTTAAATACCCTTTCAATGTTCCAGAGTCAGCTGGCTTAACAGCCGGAGCAGTTCAAGACACTATTGCCTTACCCTTCAACAACTTGGAGGGAGTTAGAAAAAAACTAAAGAACGAAGAAGTAGCCTCTATAGTAATTGAGCCAGTTTTGGGCGCTGGCGGAGGCGTTCCCGCAGAAAAAGAATTTTTGAAAGGACTTAGAAAGTTTTGTGATGAAAAAGAAATTCTGCTAGTTTTTGACGAGGTAATAACTGGTTTTCGATTGGCTCCTGGAGGAGGTCAGCAATACTTCGGTGTTACGCCAGACATAACTGTTCTCGGAAAAATTCTGGGGGGAGGCTTCCCAATAGGCGCCTTGTGTGGCGGTAAGAAAATCATGGAAAAACTCAACACACGTGTACATGAACGTCCACATTACTCTTTTCATGGTGGGACCTTCGCAGCTAATCCAATAACAATGGTTGCTGGTTTAACGACGCTAAGAATTTTGGAAGATGGGCAGCTGATAAATAGCCTTAACAAGCTTGGAGACAAAATAAGAGAGCAAATACGGGAGATTTTTGAAAAAAACGGCACAGACGTTAAAGTTCCTGGAGTTGGGTCTCTTTTCAACATCCACTTCACAAAAGAAGAGATAAAGGATGCTAACGCCGCATTTAGGGCAAATAGGAAGAAACTTCTTGATTATGATCTAAAATTGATTGAAAATGGAGTTTTCTTCCTACCGACCCACACCGGAGCCTTAAGCACTGCACATTCTAAGGCGGAGATAGAGAAGTTGCTCTCGGAAACAACGAAATATGCTAAACAATGCAAAATAGCATAAAATCATCTTTCCTTACGATTAAGCGTGCGTTCAGCTTTCTTTAAATCTAAAGGAGTATTCACGTTAAAGAATGTTTCAAGTTCAGGGTCCAACTGTTGCAGGACAAGGGTAGAGACATAGCGCACACGATGCAATCTGTCCACCATAGACTGCATGGTCAATCTTCCCGCGCCAAAAGCGCTTTTGGCAGCCTCTAAAGCTGATTTTGTACGGTAAACCGCATGCAAAGGCTCGATGTAAAAGTTTGGCCAGCGAGGAATAACCGCATTCTTTTCCAAGCATAGGTCAAGCAAAAGCAGAAGAACATCCCTAGACATGAGAGGAGTGTCGCATGGGAGAAGAAGCGAGTAATTCCCATGTGCCTTTTCAAAACCAGTTAGTGTACCCACCAGCGGACCCCGCACATCACCCGCATCGACAAGAACGTTCACACCTGAACCAACAACTTTCGCAAAGTCTTCAGCCTGAGCCTTCGAACTGACAACTACTATTTTTTCCTCAGCAATATTGCTGACAATGTCTAAAACATGCTTCACAAGAGGCTTACCCCCTAATGACACTAATCCTTTATCTTGTCCAAATCTGCTAGAAAAGCCACCTGCAAGAATAATTGCCGATCTTTCCAATAATGGATTTTCCCCGTTTTTTCCGAAGTGGATTGTATTGAGGATATTTTTGCTGTTCTATAAGTCTTTTGTAAAGAATATTACGAAAACGGAATAGGGCATATTACCAAATTTACAATCATAATTTGTAGGAAAAGGGAGACAACGATGAACTCAGAAATTAGAGAATTAAATCGTATGATATGCAACCAATGCGACGAAAAGAATTACGAAAAGTGCAAAAGCTGCAAAGTCTATCAACTGATAAATAAAATAGCAACACAATGACAACTACACTAAACTGTTGTCAATTTTGTTTGCAAGCTCATCTAAAATTTTAGCGAAAGAATGATCCGGTCTTTCTTGAGTGAAAATGGCGTTTCCTTCTGCCTTCGAAATGTCGCAGAAGCACGGTATTATTCCCAAAAGCGGAACCTGATAAACATCTTTGATTCTACTCTGCACTTCATCTCTCCCTGATTTTGAGGAGAAATCATGAAGGACTTTGTTCAGAACTACCTCTGTTTTCTTTTCAAACAAATCGTAAAGTTCCCTTAACATGCGCTTTGTTCCATCGACGTCTGACCTGTCACAGGTCGTTGCCACAATCACGAGGTCAGCGGTTACAATGGCGTTTATTGAGGAATACTGCAATCCTGGACTGGTGTCTAAAACTAGATAATCAAAGCCTTTAGCTTCCAGAAGGGAATTTCTAAGAGCCAACAGTCTTCCTAAAGCCCGCATCTCCCATTTTCTATCCTTCGCAGACATGTTTCTAATTGCTTCTGTCGTTGGATTAGCCAATCCCACAAAAAACTTGTCTTTATCATGAAATCGGTCACTTAAATCAATTAATACCTTGTCAATTTCACATGTACCATTTAAATAGTCATTCAACCAACACTCTGCTTTGTCAATTTTCAGAATCGTAGAAAGGCTTGGCGCTCGGAAGTCGAGATCCATCAAGCACACTTTTTTGCCACGTTTCACAAAAGTTGCAGCTAAATTTAGCGAGAGGAGAGTTTTTCCCGTTCCGCCCTTATATGAATGGACTGCTATTATTCTAGCCAATATCATCACCCTTGAGTATCTCTGTCTACGTAAAAGTAGGCTTTCCTTCCCTTCCTTTCTTTTTTCACATGGCCCATGATCACTAGTTGGTTAAGATACGCGCTTTCCACTGCCCTAGCTCTCTTCGTTTGCTGAGCAACCTCCTCTGCTGTTGCACGGCCGAGTCTGCAAACTGTCATAGCCGTCTTTCGAAGGTGATCAGGCATGGATAGCAATGTCATAACATCCAAGGGAGCCTCTGCAGGAAGCATCTGAATGTCCTTTTTACCATGCTTTTGCAACTCAATCATGACTTCCATTTTCTCATTTAGTCTTTCAAGATTTTCCCTGATTTTCTCTAATATTGACAAAGGTTTTTTCCCTAGAACTTCCTGTCTGGCCACTCTGATTCCCCATGGTGTTTTGCGCGTGTACACTAATGGTAAAGAAAATAGCGTTTATTAAGTCTTGCGAAACGTCCATAATGATTATGAAAACAAACGCTGGCTACTTACGGTAAACATCGGTTTTCGCCCAATACAAGCCTAGGAGCATTATTGCAACTATTGTGAAAAGAAGCAGTGTTGTGGCATACGCCGCAGCTTGTATGGCCATTTGTTCGAACATGTTTGATCGTAGCAACTAGAAGGAGATTGCAGAATAAAAGAGGTGTTTCAAATTCGAAATATTCTTAGATGTGAAAGGTTGTTTTTTGGGAAAACGGATAGAATTAGTATGGGACCGGTGTTCTGTTGCGGGCTTCTTCCACTATTGGCAGAACCTGTTTCAGTTCTCTGAAGTATTTCAGCACTGTTATGCCTCTTTGAGTTACTGCGTAGACCACTCTTCGCTTGCCAACTGTCCGCTCTTCGACGAGATTCTGCTTCATTAGAAAGTCTAAGTATTCCTTGAGGACACTGCAGTTAACATTAGCTTTATACATAATGTGAGTTAGCTTTAATGGACCACGATGCGCTAATACTTTGAGTATATCTATATACATTTCAAGTTTGGAGCGTCTCATTACCCAAACCTCTTACGGGCATATTCACTTTTTTTATATAAAGCTTTTATGGATTCAAACTATGGCTTTTTCCTATTTAGTCTGCATTAGTAGCTCCTTTTCTTTTGTACTCGAATTAACACGTTTATTCTATTTTGGAAAGCTGTGACCAGGTCATCTAGCAATATTTTTTGCAATTCTGTCGAGAGTCCCTTGATGTTTCCTTTGAAAACCTTTGCCATTCTAGTCTCTAACTCTTTCCTTTGTTGTGATGTTATTTCTTTTTTCAAGAGCTGTCCTCCATGTCAACGCAGAGAAATAGGGCACTGATATTTAACTACCTTATGAATACAGAATATGAATCCAGAATCCATTTTTTCTGATGGGATAAATGTGGCATTCTAAAGCGTCTAGGCACGTTTTGTTGCTTTGACATAAAAAAAGAAATGAAGTTTGAGATTTAAGGACGTGTCATGGTGGAATTGTTTGTCCATAGTTCAATGCTGCTGCTAGTATGTCTTTTACGTCTATGAAGTCATCGTCGTTGATGTCAAGGTTCGGTCCGAATTTAGGATCCCCCGGGGAACTTCCGTAGGCTAGGGCTATTGCTAACAAGTCTTTCACTTCAACAAAGTCATTGCCATCTACGTCACCTGTAATGCCAACGTAGATCCAACCATTAGTAAGCGTATTGTCTGCTGTCTCTATTTCTCCTATAACAGGCCATGCATAAGCTCTTAAGCTATAGTTGCCATAGGCGACGCCTTCAGTGTCCCAAGTGTACGTTGTAGTTGTTGAGGTTCCATTTGTTACTGTAACACCTGGTATTGTGGCTATAGAACTTGCATTTGCGAAGAGTTCTATTGTTGCTGTTTCAGTGAAGTACCCGATGTTTTCAACCGTTATATTTATTCTTGCGTTATTTCCTCGGCCAACGATTGTCTTTTGCTTTGCTACATCTCTTGTGGCGATGTCGTGTGGAGGTCCGTACCTAAAGAAGTAGGGGTTTGCTCTCAGTAGCCAATATTGACCCCTTAGATAACTGTCAATTACGTATGGGCCTGAGCAGGTTAGGTTGCCTGTCGTTACAAATTCGCCTTTGTTTTCGACTTGTCTGGGCGCTATAGCTTCCCATATGTGTTTCGGTATTATCGGCGTGTCTCCAGCCCATGATAGAGCCCATACGGATTGAACGGTGTAGTAGATAACGACTGTGTTTGCGTCTGGTGTTTCAATGTGAGGAGTCAGTGTGTCTATGCCATCGATCGTCTCCACGTAGGGGTAATAGGAAGGAGAATTAGCATCGTACATGTACTTCATGGTAAATGCGACATCAGATGAATTGAGAGGTTGACCATCAGACCATTTCAAGTTGTCATAAAGCTCCAATGTCAATTTCGTTGCATTGTCTCCTCCATAATCCCACGTCTCGATTGTCCATTCTTTTGCCAACCATGGAATAAAGAATCCAGTGAACGGATCTAACATAAGCAATGTGCTATAGAGTTCATCTTGTAAGTAAGAGTCCCAAATAGAGTATACTGTTATTGGATTTATATGATCAGCATCAGACATCCATCCGTAACGTAGCACACCTCCCCTTGTAACGTCTCCTGGATGTGCATTCAGGCATGTCCAATAATCGTTTATGCCGGAGTCTATCGTTGGTATTATCGAGTTTACAAAGCCGTTCCAGGGTCTATCCCAGTATGGTTCCTCACCGCCATGGTGTCCATAGTTAGCCCTATAAGCTTTTGAACCAGCAGAGTAGTACACAGGGATCAGCGGTACCTGATCCATGAATACCGCTTGAGCTTCTTTGCACGCATTTATTGCAGTAGCTTCATCTGGTGCAAACTTCATTGCTTCCACCCAATAATCATACGTTGCGTTCATGAAAAACACATTGTTCATGCACCAAGCGATTTCTGGTGTGGCATATTTGCTGTGGTAGTAGTCGTACAGAAATTGCGGATCTGGGAAGGGGCCCATTCCAGCTGTGTATAGGTGATATTCGTATTTTTGATATGCTTTTTGCCAACAGATTGATCGTTGGGCAACCACATATGTTGTAGGGATTCCTATCGCATTCAGGTCCGCGTTTATCATGTCTCCTAGGGCATTCCGAATTGGATCGTCTTGCCTTGCGTAGAATTCCAGACTGGGCAACTCGTAGATTGTAGCGTTCGGAGCCTTCCATTCCAGCTGTGGATCACCGTCCCAGTTTTCATATCCTGCCGCTGCAAGTATGTCCAGTGCAGTATATGGATCGTACCAATATTTGGTAGCGTCTGGGTTGTACCACTTCGCCCATTCAGACCATATTATGTTATCCATCATTTCGCCAGCATAAGCCCTCAAAACAAGTGTGTAGAAATCTTCGTAGTTGATCAGGTGAGCTATGGCTTTTCTGAACTGATAGTCGCTTGTTGGCCATCTCAAATTATTTATGTCGATATCGTAACAGTCATACATTGTTAATGGTTCTAGCACAAAATCGGGATCAGTCTTTAGCAAGTTGTATGTGTCGTAGTCTAGTGGCCAATCTATGAAATCAACAAGTCCGTTGCGAAGAGCCTGAACCTCACTTTCATAGTTGCTATAGATTATGAATTGAAGATAATCGACTCTTGGCCCCCATTTTTCGTACTCGGTGGAACCGCTAGCCTCACTTGTAAAGAAATTGAAACTCAGTACTGAGATCAGCAACATTGAGATCACTAGCATCTTCTTGAAACTGTTCACATTTATATATGTCAAGATACTCTCCCTTCTCGTCTACAATAAGTTAAGTCAAATTTTGATTTATACTTTGTGGAAGTCTGTTCTATAATCATGAAGAGAATAACAAAGATTTGATGATGTCGCCTAAATCATAAACTACGGAGAAAGCATAAATACAATGCTTTCTGAATGTAAAAAGTGAGGGGTAGGATGGGTCTGCGAGAATACGTGGCTAAAAGGGCTGTTTATTCTATTGCATTAGTTTTGATTGTCATTACGATCAATTTCGCCATCTTCATGGTGAGAAGCCCTGTAGAAATGTTTGCATCTGAAAGAAGACTGCGCCCTGAGCAAATCGAAGAACTAGAAATACGTTTTGGATTGCTTGAACCGCTCCATATAAGATATCTTAAATATCTTCAGAATCTATTGACCTTTCAGTTTGGCTATTCCTATCGCACCGGAGAATCAATATCTGAAGAAGTCTCTTCACGTTTATCTAATACGCTAGCATTGTGTGTCACTGCAGAAATCGTTGCAGTTGCACTTGGATTACTTCTTGGAGTCGTGGCAGCCTATGAAAGAGGAAAGATTGCAGACACGTTCTTTTCAGTATTTTCAGTAGTAACACAGGGATTACCGGTCTTCTGGATAGGAATGCTTTTGCTCTTCATATTCTCCTACAGCTTGGGCTGGTTCCCACTAGGTCATTCAGAACCTCCAGAGTGGGCTATTCACGGTAGACCCGATAGCTACCTAGTGGAACTTGCCGTCCGATTCTGGTATCTTCTCTTGCCAGCCTTGACACTAGTCATAATAACTGTTGGAGGATACGTTCTTCTGACGAGAGCATCGATGTTGGAGGTCTTGAGCGAAGATTATCTGGTTACTCTCAAAGCAAAAGGATTGAGTAACGTAAAGATACTCTTTAAGCATGCATTGAAAAACGCTTCATTGCCTCTGATAACACAAGTCGCAATAGCTTTTGCTTTCACTCTTTCAGGAGCACTAGTCACAGAAACAATTTTCTCATATCCTGGACTGGGAATGTGGATTTGGACATCGATCGAAGAATGGGACTATCCTGCACTACAAGCGATTTTTTACATTGTCAGCATCTGCGTCATTGCCGGTAACTTCTTGGTAGACATGATTTACGGAGCAATTGATCCACGAATACGATATGGATGAGATGACAATGTCCTCTTGGTATAAATCAAAAGTCCTGCCTCGATTCATGGAATTTCTCAACATTTTAAGAGTCGTGATTCGAAACAAAAGAGGAGTCCTAGGCATCGCAATCCTTGTTCTATTCATTTTTCTAGCTATTGGTGCGCCTTTACTCACGCCATATGATCCTTTACTAATCCCGAAAGGAGATAAAATGTATGCTAGTCCTTTCACCCTTCCTTCATGGGTCAGATACTTACCGACATATGGGAATCTGAGTGAAAATCTCAACCCCATTGAAGGTCCAAGCATCTCGACTAGTGCTTCATTGCAACAATGGGAATTCGCAACAAACGCATCAAGTGAGTACGTTTCGCTAGAGTATTCACCTGATGAGGGAAGCCCTGACAGCGGTCCAGGCTGTATCGCCATAAACTTGAGACGAGGCGAAATTACGTACGAAGAAAAAGCAAGAGCGGTTTTGACTAAAGGGTTTAACTACCCATATTTAAATCCACCTAGCAAATGGGTCGGAAAATTCTATCTCAAGGTTGAAGCTCCTTCCAACATCAACATTACATTAGCTGATCTTAACATCACAGTTTTCATCAAGCGAGCTGATGGCGAGACAATGACTTTGTGGAATTCCACAGATGGTCTCTTACACCGACTTCGCCCCAGAGTGCTACGCGGAAACTTTTCTATGGGAATTTGGATTAAGCCGAGTCTGTCAGGCAACTGGACAGCAGGAACGGTATACCCTAAACTTATAGACTCTGACATCCTAGATGCGGAAAAAAAGGTATTCTCTGCAGCCACAAACTATACTTTCGGTATTGAATTTATGTTTGGCGAATTTGTGTCGAATGTAACAGTTTACGTAGATGACTTTAACTTGAAACTGTATGGTGAGGCCTTCGGTCTACTTGGAACGGACAGATTTTCACGAGACATATTTTCTCAGCTTTTATATGGGACAAGGATATCACTCCTTGTCGGATTCCTAGGAGCTGTATTTTCTACAGCTATAGGATTGTTTGTCGGAATGATATCAGGATATTTTGGTGGCCTTATAGACGAAATAATGATGAGGATAACTGACACTTTTCTCGTAATACCAGAACTCCCATTATTGTTAGTGCTAGTGGCTGTAGCTGGACCATCATTATGGATCATCATTCTATTGATTTCCCTTCTTGGGTGGATGGGGTTCGCGAGGATGGTCAGGGCTCAAGTTCTTAGTCTTAAGGAACGACCGTTTGTCGACGCGTCCAGAATCCTTGGAGGAAGTGAGCTTTACATAGTCTTCAGAGTTTTAGCCCCAAATGTCATGAACTTAGTGTATGTTACACTAGCTATGTCAGCACCAGCAGCTATCTATTCGGAGGCGTATCTAAGCTTTTTGGGTCTCTATCCCTTTGAAGTAATGACATGGGGGAGAATATTACACGACGCTTTAGAATCTACTGGTGGCGTTTCAAAATGGTGGTGGGTCCTACCGCCTGGTCTATGCATAGCCGCCATCTCCATATCATTTATTTTCATAGGGTACGCTTTGGATGAAGTATTCAATCCGAAACTTCGTGAACGATTCTAAAAGAAGCATCAATTCACACAAACTGCTGATTAATCACCATCTTTCACTATATTCGACGCCTTCAAAAAAGCATTTATACCAAAATCAACTTCAAACTAATGTCTGCAAACATTGCAAGAAGGAAACCTATCAAATGTCTCTTCTAAATGTTGAAAACCTAAAGACCTACTACTTCACAAAAAGAGGCCCTGTCAAGGCTGTAGATGACGTCAGCTTTCAGGTTGAAGAAGGCCAAGCCATGGGACTGGCAGGAGAATCCGGCTGTGGCAAAACAACGGTCGCCTTATCTATCATAAAAGTTCTTCCATCTCGAGGAAAAATAGTTGGAGGCAAAGTATCCCTCAAAAATCTTGATATTACAACTATTCCTGAAAAACAGATGAAGAACGTTCGATGGAAGAGAATATCCTTGGTATTTCAAGGAGCCATGAATGCTCTTGATCCACTTTACAGTCTTGGAGACCAGATAGTGGAGGCTATATTGACTCATGAATCAAAAATTAACAAAAAAGAAGCAATGAACAGAGCTGAGAAACTTTTACAATTAGTAGGCATAGAACGGAACAGATTGAAGAGCTATCCCCACGAGCTAAGCGGTGGCATGAGACAACGCGGACTCATAGCTATGGCTTTGGCCTGCAATCCCGAACTCTTAATTGCCGACGAACCAGGAACGGCCCTCGATGTCATCGTCCAAGCCCAAGTACTAAACATCATGGAAGATCTGAGAAGGAAGCTAAACTTAGCAGTGATTTTGATAACACACGATTTGTCGATAATAGCCGATACTTGCGATAAAGTTGCCATAATGTACGCAGGAAAGGTGGTGGAACACGCAAGCGTTTCAGATTTGTTTGAAGAACCTCTACACCCATATACGCAAGGGTTGATACAAGCCTTTCCAAACATAAAGTCAAGAAGAACACGCATGAGATCAATTCCAGGATCCCCACCGGACCTCTTGGATCCACCTATGGGGTGCAGGTTTCATCCTAGATGCCCTTATGCCAAAAGTCTTTGTATGGAAAAGGAACCTTCGGCACAAATGGCAAAAAGGGAACATTCTGTCGCATGCCACTTGTACCATGATACCTGATTGAAAATGGAAGAAATGAAATGTCTGAAGATAACGTAGTAAAAGTGATAAATTTAAGAAAATGGTTTCCTATTAGAAGAGGTTTTTTCCAAGCTTTGCTTTCTAGGAAAGAATTATTCGTTCGAGCCGTAGATGGGATAAGCTTCGATGTAAGACGAAGAGAAGTTTTTTGCCTAGCTGGAGAAAGTGGAAGTGGAAAAACAACCACCGGAAGATTAGTCATCAGAGTAATTGATCCAACCAGTGGACAGATTTTTTTCAAGGGCAAAAACATCACGTCACTTACCAGAAAAGACATAAAGCCATTGCGGAAAAAAATGCAGATGGTTTTCCAAGACCCTTATGAATCACTGAATCCGAGAAGGACTGTACGCGATATAATAGCAGAAGGTCTACGCATTCAGAACATTGTGAATGGCGAAAAGGAAGTGGAAGAGAATGTGACAAAAATCCTCGAGGATGTTAAGCTGGTGCCTCCAACGGAATTTTTGCTGAGGTACCCTCATGAACTAAGCGGAGGACAAAGACAAAGAGTTGCAGTCGCAAGAACATTCATACTCAATCCCGAGTTCGTGGTTGCAGATGAACCAATATCAATGCTTGACGTATCAATAAGAGCTGAAATTCTGAATCTGTTCCTAGATCTTGTTGAGAAACTTGACGTCTCAATTCTATATATAACTCATGACTTAGCCACGGCTCGTCATATGTGCCATAGAATTGCAGTAATGTACCTCGGCAAGATAATGGAGATAGGAACATCTGAGCAAATTGTTTATGAACATTTGCATCCCTACACTAAAGCTCTTATATCGGCAGTTCCAGTGCCAGATCCGAAATCTCGACGAACCAAGTTAATAGTGAAAGGAGAGATCCCGAGTCCAATAAACCCACCTTCTGGTTGCAGATTCCACACGAGATGTCCTGTTGCTGGCGAATCTTGCCACCAGAAAGAACCAGAGCTAGTTAAAATAGACAATGAACACTACGTGGCATGCCATAAAGCCATATAGACCTTCAGTGTTCAGACTTCTTTGATTTTGTTCCACACAGGATTTTAGTAAAATCAGCAAGCTTGCGTTATCTCGTCTACAATCCTAGGATTTTCCTTACCTCTTTTGGCGTAGCTATTTCGCGTTGGAGTTCCTCTGCAAGTCGTCGAACTCTAGCCACAAAATCTTCGTTTGGAGTCAATTCACCTTTTCTGTAGTAGATATTGTCTTCAAGCCCTACCCGAACATGTCCGCCCAAGATTATTGCCATAGCAATTATACTTAATTGCCACCTTCCGACGCTTGCCACACTAAAAGTGGAGCCCTCAGGGAGTTGGTGACACATGTGCAATAGGTTTTCAGGACTAGCTGGAATGCCACCGTCAACGCCCATAACTAACTGAAAATGTGCTGGTTCTTTAACCAGCCCTTGCTCAATGAGCTTGATGCCTTGACGAATAAAACCCACATCAAACGCTTCTATCTCTGGTTTAATGTTTGCTTCTGACATTTTTTTGGCGAGAAATGTTATTGTTTCCCATGTATTCACGTAAACAATCGATGGTCTGCGTCCTGCAAAGTTTAGCGATCCAGTCGTGAGGCTAGCCATATCAGGCTTTGTCTTTAGTGGTTCGACTCTCTTATCATCCGATTTACCCGCTACACCGCTTGTTGACACCATAACAAGAAGATGCGTCCTTTTGCGAATCTTACTCACGGTTTCTTTAAAAACATCGTAATCTGAAGTGGGGTTTTCATTCTCATCTCGGCAGTGGACATGGATGATAGACGCTCCTTCTTGCTCGCACAAATAGGCTGTCTCAGCGATCTCGTGGGGCGTTACTGGCACATAGGGCGTATCCTTCTTGCGCGGTACAGAACCAGTCGGAGCAACTGTGATGATGAGCTTCTCCATAACACCACCTGCAGACCTACAAACTACACAATGTACTAGTGAACACTGACCCTCTGTGTTCTTCGGCTCTCTTTAACGTTGACTCTACGCCTTTTCATCATGCTAATGAATTCGCTGTAAACTTTCTTCTTTAGCCCAAGTCCTTCCGGCGAAATTACACCCTTTTCCTTTATGGTTTTCTTGGCTAGAAGTTGAGCCACTACTGAGGTCGTGTATGCTGTGGTCCTTGCCATGGCTGTTACATTGCCCTTTTCGTCATAACGGTCCAAAACATGATATGTATATGTGACCTTTTTGTTACCCTTTAATCCTACAACTTCCACGAGCATAACCACAATATCGGGAACTTCAGGTCTTTTCAACTTCTTTTCTAGGAGAATGGCAGCTATTTCTCTGGGGGGAATTTTGAAGTTCTCAACTTCGACAGGTTTTTCATCAAAGAATCCCAGAGTTTTGAGCAGTTTTATCTTTTCAACGTGTCCAGGATAGCGAAGGGATTTTTCCCACATGTCCTTTACGCCTTTAAACGTGTGGAGCATTGTTCTCAGTCCGTCTGTGTAGAAAGCTTCCAGTTTCCCGACGCCCGGAAACGTTATCTTTTCAAGACCGCTCATAGCCTCCACTTGGATTACCTTGCTTTCCTTGACTATAGCCACTTTCCTCATGTACATGTCTATAAGATCTTTAACGGACCATGTTACTACGTAACCCAACGGCGGTACAGGCTTTTCTGGCAAGCCTCCATTTAACATATGAATACTTTCGACCCGGTCGAGTTCGCTCACAGCACGGCCAGCTAGTATGCTACCTAATCCTGGGCTCATTCCGCAGTCTGGTACAATGCATACTCTGGCTTTTGAAGCGTCTTTGTTCAGTGCCATTACATCCTCGGGCATGTAGGAAACATCGACCATATCCACTTTCGCCGAAATGGAAGCCTTACATGTTCTGTAACCCATCCGTCCAGGTAAAGCTCCGACGGCCAAGTCGAATTTTTTAATGGTGTTCATCAGTAGGGTACGATTAGTTGCGTCCGTCTGCGCCCAAGAAACATTATCCCGATTGATTTTTGAGGCGGTCCTCTCGGCTCGGTTCTTGTCGACATCGGAAATGACGATTTTTGCCGAGGGCAAACTTTCTGCCAAGTCTTTGGCAGTCACCGAGCCTATGTTACCGCAACCTAACACGATTATCTTCATTCTAAATCCCTAGACTAATTTGCCGTTTATTACGCTTAAAACTTGTCATTCATAGAAGTCGCTCTCAACTAGATGAGTTAATCAAATAAATTGCGAATATGAGACTCAAGGAGTCAGGTTTAATTACAGTCCAGTAATAATCAATTGGGGTAACGTGGCAATGTGGCAACTACAGTCTGAACAGAAAAGATTCACGGTTGGAAAAATATCAATTGGTGGAAAACTCGGCGAAAATCCAACAGTATTAATAGGTTCGATTTTTTACCACAAACAGAGAAGTTTAAACTTCGAAGAAGAAACAGGAGAATTCAATCGCAGCGAAGCTGAAAGGCTCATAAAAACACAAGAAGAATTTTCTGACAAGACAGGCCTACCATGTATGCTTGATGTGATCCTACCTTCTAAGAAATGGATAGGCCAGATTATCGACTTCATAACTTCAGCCTCAAACGTGCCAATACTTGTAGACGCTGCTTCAGCTGAAATTAGAATCGCTGCGTTGGACTACGCCAAGCAAATAGGAATCTTGGACAACTGTGTTTACAATTCGCTTAACCCAGAATCGAAAAGTGTAGAATTTGAGAAAATCAAAGAAACAAAACTCAGGGCAGCTGTGTTGCTAGCATATAACTCTAAGAACATGGGAGTGTCTGGTCGAGTAGAGGTTGTAAAGCATCTTTTGCCTTTAGCTGCTCAAAGCGGGATCGAAAAAATGCTCATGGATACATGTGTACTAGACGTGCCAACTTTGGGTTCCGCATTCAAGGCGATTTTCGATCTCAAAAATGAGCTAGGATACCCAGCTGGATGTGGCGCTCACAATGCCATAGGTACTTGGAAGGGGTTGAAAACCAAAATGGGTTTGCAGGCAGTTAAACCATGCGCGGCTGTAGCCAATTCGTTGATGGTTGCGGCTGGAGCAGACTTCATAATCTATGGACCGATTGAGGAAGCGCCCTATGTGTTCCCAGCGGTTGCCATGGTGAATGCAGCCTTTGCTCAACTTCTTATTGAAAAAGGAACGATACCTTCACCTCTTCATCCGATTTTTAGAATTGCATAAATGGTGCCTAGACGTTTTCTATTCCTTTATGTTTAGAATTCTCTTTGCAACTCTTACAGCTTCTATGGCGTCTTCGCCATAGCCATCTGCACCCGCTTCAGCAGCCCATTTGGCCGTTACTGGAGCGCCTCCTACGAGGACCTTGACTTTATCTCTTATACCAGCCTTTCTCAAGGCTTCAATTACGTCTCGTTGAGCTGGAAGGGTCGTCGTTAGAAGAGCAGATAAAGCAACTATATCAGCATTGGATTCATTTGTTTTGTTCACAAAATCTTCAGCAGAAACATCTTTTCCAATGTCAATAACCTCAAAGCCGGCAGTAAAAAGCATCATGGCAACAATATTCTTGCCAATGTCGTGGATGTCACCTGCGACTGTTCCGATCACAACCTTCCCAAGTGATTCTCTTTTTTCCTTCGTCTTTTTGATTAAGGGCTCCAAAATCTCAACAGTAGCTCTCCTCGCAGCATCCCCGGCAACCACTAAGTGAACCAAAAATATTTCACCATTTTCAAATTTCTTGCCGATTTCCTTCAAAGCCTCAGTAATAGCATTGACCACGTCCGTGGGGTTTTGACCTTGATCAATTAATTTTCTTACGGTCTCGACGAACTTGTCAGGGTCGAAAAGTAGAAGTTGATCTTTGAGAGTTGAAGAAAGCATACTCATAGTATTTCCTCATACGTTTTACTCTTTACAATTTGGTTGCAGAAATTTAAGCTCTTCCTTACACGCATCGACTCTGAAAAATCATAAATGGTACGTCGCACAAACATAAAATAAATGACGGGAAGCTGCAAAAATGTGGCTGAAATTTTTGAGTCAGGAGGAAGTTGAAAAGATTCATTTAGCAAGCATAAGGATCTTGGAAGAAGTCGGAGTTCTAATTCATGATTACGATTTTGTGAAGTTTCTTTCCGACTCAGGTGTAGAGGTTGACTTAGACAAGAAACGAGCCAGAATACCTGCGGCTTTAGTCAGTGAGTGCATCAACAGCACACCAAAGCATGTGGTCTTTTATGCAAGGGATCCAAAGCATAATGTAGAATTTGATAAGAGGAAAATCTATACTCATCCTGTGGGTGGAGCAGCTAGTGTAATTGACCTTGATTCTGGAACGATCCGACCTTCAACTCGAAAAGATGTTGAAAACCTAACCAAAATTGTGGACGCGTTGCCGAATATTCACACAACCACCATGATAGTTTATCCAAGTGATGCCCCAGAACATTTGAGAGATATTTACGCTGTAGAAGCTATACTTCAGAATACTGGCAAAAATTTTGACGCGACGCCTTACACGGATGAAAGCTTCCAATTTATAATCGAAATGATTGAGGCCGTTACGGGAGAAGAAGATTTAAGAAAAAACCCAATAATTACAGTCAGTGCTTCGCCTACAAGCCCGCTACAATTCTCGAGCGATGTCACAAAGATAATGACCAGAGCGACCAAACATCATATCCCAATCGCCGTACTGCCTTGTCCTCTGGCAGGAGCGACCAGCCCAGTTACTTTAGCTGGAACATTAGTACAGCAGAACGCAGAGATGCTAGCTGGAGTGACAATTGTGCAACTTCTAAATTCAGGCAATCCGGTACAATATTCTCCTCGGTGTATACCTTTAGACATGTTAACCGGTCAAGCTTGCGCTGGAATTGAAGCAGCAATAATGTCTGTAGGCTGTGTCCAGCTTGCTCAATACTATGGTTTGCCCTCTGACGTCTATGGACTAGACACCGATTCCAAAACCTTGGACGAACAAGTTGCCATTGAGAGAACTATGAGTGGTCTATTACCAGCATTAGCCGGGGCCAATGCATTGTCAGGCGCTGGGTGTATTGAAAGCGGAATAACCGTAAGTTATGAGCAATTAGCTATCGATGATGAAATTTTCGGAATGATATTTAGGGCAGTTAAAGGTATAGATTTTGATGAGGAGAAACTCGCGGTAGATGTTATAACAAAAGTCGCTCAAGAATCATCAAATTTTCTTCAACAAAAACACACGCTTCAAAACTTTCAAAGCGAATACTTCATGCCTAAACTTGTTAATAGAGTTGCTCGGTCTCGCTGGGAAAAAATGGGCAGCAAAAGTATGGTGGAAATTGCTAAGGAAAAGGTGAGGAAAATATTAGCTGAACACCAACCTCTACCAATTGATGAAGAGATAAAGAAAGAAATTGAAGAAATAGTGAAAAAGGCAAGCAAAACTTTAGCGCCTTAGAGCAGTTTTTTGACAGACGGAAACCTGCTCAAGTCTCTATGTGGAAAGTACATTGCGGAAGCAAATTCTGTTTGAAAATCTGGTTCGGAAGCCAGCTCCACGTAATCTGTTTTCTGACTAATAGAAGTAGCTACGTATCGAAGTTTCTTGGAGATCAGCGCCATTCTTGCTCCCGTCCCCGCTGCGTTTCCGACAAAATCTATCAATTCTGTAGGAACGTCGGGTATCATGCCTACTAGCTTGGCATTTATGGGGTCGATGTAGTTGCCGAAGGCTCCAGCTAAGTAGAGTTTTTTGATGTGACCTAGTTCGATGCCCTTTCTCTTCATTAGAATATGACACCCAGCGTAAACTGCCGCCTTGGCTAACTGAACCTCTCGAATGTCTTTCTGTGTGACCATAATGTCATGTCTTGCCCCTTCTTCTTTAGACACGAGTACAAAGACTTTATCTCCGTTTACTTTTCTCAGTCTAGGTGAAGGAGAAAATTCAGTAAACTTTCCATTCTTGTCAATAACTCCACATTTTAACAGATTCGCAACAGCGTCAATTATGCCTGAACCGCACAAACCTATTGGTTTGGCGCCTTCTATTGTTTGATAATTTACAACATATCCTTCAGAGTCAATCTGCAGTTTTTCTATGGCGCCCGTTACCGCCTTAACACCACACTTGATATGAGCGCCTTCAAAGGCAGGACCTGATGCGCAAGAGCAAGCCGTCAGTCCATGTTTATCACCTATTATTACTTCGGTGTTGGTTCCTATATCCAAAACCATTGACAGCTCATATGTTTCATGAAGCCCTGTAGAAATTATGTCTGCAACTGCATCTCCGCCCACAAAACCCGCAATTACAGGAAATACGTACACGTTAGCGGCAGGAACCACTTTCAAAGACAAGTCCCTCGCTTTTAGATTGATTGAACTGCTTATGGCAGGAACATAAGGCGAAAGCCCCAGATTTTTAGGCGATATCCCTAGGAGGATGTGTTGCATGGCTGTGTTGCCCACAACGGTTATTTCGTAAACACTTTTTGGGTTTATTGCAGATTTTTTGCATGTTTGAAAAATTATGGCGTTCAGGCAGTTGACGACAAGTTTTTGCAGTTCTTTTAGTGAGCCATCTGACTTTGAGGCATATGAAATTCTGGAGATTATGTCTTCACCGTGCATTATCTGTGGATTTTCCATAGATTCTGTAGCGATCAGTCCCCCGTTAAACAAATTGGATAGGTAACCTATTATTTTGGAAGTTCCGATATCAACTGCTACTCCATAGGCTTTTTCCGACGTGTTTCCCTTATCAATAGAAATGATTTCTCTTTCGTCCCAAATAGTGATTGTTACTTTCCAATTTGAGTTGCGAAGGATCTCCGGCAGTTTTTTTAACAGTTGGTGGCCAACTTCGATTGTTTTAACTCCATAGATTTCCTTTAAGACATTCTGAAGCCGTTGAAAATCCGGTCTGACGTCACATAAAGAAGGCTTGGGAATGCGAACGAATACTTTCCGAATTGCGGGCTCAGCTGGAACGGGTATTTCTGTCCCTTCTATGAGAATTTTACGAGTTCTTACGCGGCTTTCTTTTGGTAAATAAACGATAGCATCGCTGACAGCCGAGCATGCACAAGCAAGTCGACAGCCGAATTTACGCTCAGAACTGGACAGCAGTTCTTTCTCAGCCTCGGTAACCGCAGAGAGGCTCGATGAATCCTTAACGATTATTTTACATTTACCACAGACCCCTCGTCCGCCACATTCTGTTCTTATGTTTAGACCTGCTTTGCTTAAAGCGTCAAGAATTCTCGTGCCTTTCTTGAACTCGGATTTTGTTCCGTCAGGTTCAAATGTGAGAATTACTGTTTTTCTTTGACCCTTTGTCATGAAGTTCGCGGCTCACGTTTCATGATTTCTGCCATGAATGAATTCAGTTCTTTCTCTTTATCTGAAGTCAGTGGCTTGATGTGATGCTCTGTGAGTATTTTGTCCACATGCTCCTTAGCTCTTTTCAAGGTGTCTTTGGCACCCATACTTTCCCACCTCGGCTTACCAATCTTGTCCAAGACTGGTGATGGAATGTACTCTTCAATTTGGAACCATTTAAGGGTGTGTTTTTCAGACAAAAAGTGTTTCCCAGGACCTACCTTCTTTATCAATTCAAATGCGAGGGTTTCGTCACTGACATTAACGTCTTTCATAATTCTCAATGCCATGCCGCAGATTTCGTTGTCGATAACCAATTTTTCAAAGCTTTGGCAGTTTTCAAAACCAAGCATCCCAGGTCCAGTGATACAATTGATGCCTGCCAATGTTCCTGTAATCAACCCTATTGCAGATTCAAGTCCGGTCTGCACGTCGATTATTTTTGTTTCGCTGATACCTAAGTAGGCGCCTGATGGAATATGGTACATCCTAGCTATTTGAGCATACGCTGCAGAGAGCATGACTACTTCGATGTTGCCAACGCATCCAGTCCCATACCTCATGTCCATTAGTGAAGGGGAGCCACTGTAAACGACTGGTACGCCAGCATTCACGAGCTGAGTCAATACTAGTCCGGAGAGAAATTCAGCGTTGTGTTGCACTAGTAATCCAGCAAGTGTCGCGGGTGCTGTTGATCCCAATTGGGGCGCAGGTATTATTTCGATAGGTATGTTAAATCCAGCTGAGTCTATGAGGTTTTGAGAGGTCAACTTACTCCATTTTAGAGGTGGTGATGGACATACGTCTATTAGTAAGCAAGGTCTTTTTCTCAGAGCCTCTTCTCCACCTACAACTATCTCTAGCATATGCTTCATGTCGTAAAGACCCTCAATTGTGAAAGCGCCAGCAATTATTGGCTTCACAGAGTTTTTGAGTATGATGTAGAAACGAAACCTGTCCACTACTGCGTCTGGCACGTCGCTAACGGTCATTGCTGTGCTCTGTGCGTGGATATGCTCGAGAAAGTCTGTCAATCTTACAAAGTCGGCGAAGTCTTTGGAAGTGGGGCGCCTCATATTCATAGTTTCTCTGTCCAGTATGTACAAGGCGGTTGAACCTGGGTTGAAGTAAATGTTTCTGTCTGCAAAGACTAGGTTGTGTTCTTCGTCAAATCCATACAATTTGACCTCTGAAGGAACCTTCTCCAAGGCTTCCTTGACGAGTCCCTCAGATATGTAGACGCGTTTATTTGCGAAATCCACATTTGCTCCTGCTTCAGCAAATATCTTCATCGCATTTTCATTTTCTATTTCAACACCTACGGTTTCAAGTACTTTAGTCGAGGTCGCGTGAATTGTCTCAACCTCGTCATTTGAGAGAAACTCGAGAAATTTTTTAACCACGATTTTTCACCTATCTAACGCAGGCTATTATTTTCTCATGTTAGCAGGTTTATCAACTGGATGCCGCAAAACCCTTCCTGGAAAAACGCCATTGTGTTTTCCTTTCTCCACCACGATTTTTCCATTCACTAAAACATATTTTATGCCCAATGGATACTTGTGTGGAAAATTGGGCAGAGGAAAACGATATGGATGGTGACTTGTAGCTCTGTCTTTGATCCTATTTGGGTCGAGAATGACGATGTCCGCCCACATTTCTTCTCTTAACAGGCCACGGTCCCTCAATCCTAACCTCTGAGCAGGAAATGATGTCATCTTCCTAACTGCTTCATGCAACGTTAAAACTTTCTTTTCTCTAACGTACCTCTCTAAGATATATGGGTATTCACCGTAGCTGCATGGCGAATAGCCATTGATTTTTCCAAGAACGCCGTAAGGGGCTAGTGCTGCGCCGTCGCTGCAAATCATCATTAAAGGATGCCGCAGCACAGTTCGGATGTCTTCCTCTTCAATGTAATTAAAAATAGCACTTACCTCGCCTCTCTCTTCAATTATCAAGTCAAAGTACACGTCAAAAGGGTCAATACCCATCATCTTCGCAATCTCTTTGATGTTCTTTCCAATAAAATCCTTGTTTTTCTTGCAGTGGAAAAGGAAGATTCTGTCCCATCGACCATGTTTTACTAATCCACTGTATCCTGGTCCTGGAAACTTATCCTCAACAATCTCCTTCTTAATCTTGTTCCGAGTCTTGAGGCTTTCTAATCTTGCGACCATTTTCTCGTTTCCACCAGCTTGAGCCCATTGAGGAAGCACCATACTTAAGGGGGGATTGAAATCTGTGTGGGCATCATTATCGAAAGTAACGTCAACTCCTCTTGCCCTAGCCTTCTCATAAATCTCGGACTGTTCTTTGAACCTTCCATGGGCTCCGTATTTTGGACAGTTGTGCGACACTTGCACGGGCACACTTGCTTGCTCTCCTATTTCTATTGCCTCTTTCAGGGCTTCCACTATTGTCTCTCTTTCACCTCTTATGTGCGAGGTGTAAAAGCCGCCATAATCTGCTACAACTCTACAGAGTCGAATTAACTCTGAGGTTTCTGCGTAACAGCCTGGTAAATATACTAATCCACTAGATAGACCGAAGGCCCCGTCTTTCATGGATTGTGCTACTAAGGTTTTCATCTCTTCCATCTCCTTATGCGTTAGTGACCTATTTTCTACTCCTATGACGGCGGTTCTTATTGTTCCGTGACCCACAAGTGAAGCGACGTTCAGAGACGTTCCTTGCTTCTCTAATCGATTCAGATAGTCACCTAAAGAACACCAGTTCCATTCTACTGATTTGGCTTCTAGTCCCCACTCTTCCTTGAGAAAATTCAAGGTTTCTTTTCTCACAGGTGCTGCACTCAAACCACAGTTGCCGATGACTTCGGTCGTTACGCCTTGTCGGATTTTGCTTTCTGCTCGAGAATTTATTAGCAGCGTGAGGTCCGAATGTGTATGTATGTCAATGAAACCAGGAGAAACCACCGATCCACGGGCGTCTATCACTTTTTCTGCCTTGGTGTTTCCCAACCGTTTAATCTCTGCTATTTTTCCCTCGGAAACTCCAACATCTGCTCTGAACCAAGGATTTCCAGTGCCATCAACTAGAAGCCCGTTTTTTATGAGAATGTCAAAAGCCAAAAGCCCCCCTCGTTTACTATCAATCATAGATTCTTAAAGATTTTTTCTCTCAAGTTGCTTCAGAAAAGCGGCGTTAAAACTTAAGTGTTACTCTTGCAAACTATAGAACGATTAGAATGGTCGATTTTCAAAAAGTAAGTAAGTATATCGACGCTCATTTAAACGAGCATGTCAAGAAAATGCAAGAGTTCTTGCGTCAACCTAGCGTTTCGGCAGAAAACTACGGCGTAAGAGAATGTGCTCAACTCTTAAAGAGCTATCTGCTGAACTTAGGATGCAAAGACGCGAGGTTCATAGAGACAGGAAGCCTCCCCGCAGTTTACGGTGAATACAATGCACAAGCCGAAAAAACTTTATTAATCTATATGATGTACGACACTCAGCCCTTCAAGGGCGAACAGTGGACCAGCCCGCCCCTAGAAGCCAGCCTAGTTGACATTGCGCCTTTTGGAAAATGTGTCATTGCCAGAGGCGCAATAAACACGAAAGGACCTCTGGTGGCATTTCTCAACGCGTTGGAATCTATTTTAGCCGTTGGAGAAAAAATTCCTGCAAACTTAATGTTTGTGGCTCAAGGCGATGAGGAATTAGAGAGCACTCATTTTGCTAAGTTTGTAGAGGAACATAAAACAATGCTTAGCAAGGCAGATGCGCTCTTCGGACCGGATGCGAGTCAAGACCAACAAGGGAAGGTGATAATGTCACTAGGATGGAAAGGAATCGAATACATTGAACTAGAGTGCAGTGGCAAATCTTGGGGGAAAGGACCAGCAGAATTCGACATACACAGCAGCGACAAGTCGTGGGTTGACAGTCCGGCTTGGCGGATGGTTCATGCACTGGCGACTATGACTTCGATAGATGGAAATAGAGTTTTGATCGATGACTGGTACGACAATGTCAGACTCCCAACCGGCGAAGATCTCGAACTCATAGACAAATTAGCAGAAACACTAGATGAAGAAACAATAAAACAAGAGATGAAAGTGAACCAATTTATAAACGACCTGCATGGAAAAGAGCTTCTTCTGCAATACCTCTACTCCACGACCCTTAACATTGATGGAATCTGGGGTGGATACACCGGTCCAGGATCAAAAACTGTGCTTCCTCACAAGGTCACAGTCAAAATGGATGCACGACTTGTTCCAGATCAAAGTTCAGAAGAAGTCATCTCAAAGATTCGCAAACATCTTGACAAACATGGCTATGCTGACATTGCGATCAGATCTTTAGACCCTTATGAATGGTCCAAAGTAAGTGTAAAGGAACCGATTGTTCAAACTGTGATTCAAGGATACCGAAGATTAGGATATGAACCTGAAATTTGGCCTCACAATGCCTCCAGTGTTCCATATCATCTTTTTAATCGAAAACCTCTGAATCTGCCGTTTTGTGATGGGGGACTAGGACATGGCGGAAGGGCTCATGCACCAGATGAATACTTCGTCGTCGAAGGAAACGAAAGAGTCATGGGGCTGGCCGGATGCGAAAAATCTTACGTGGCAATACTTGATGCTTACGCTCAATATAGGCAAATAGAATGAACAAGTAACATTCTATTTTATTGCTTCGGCCGCCTTGTTTATTGCTTCAAAAGTTATATCAAGGTCGCTTTTTGTGTGGGCTAGAGAAGTGTAGTATGTACGGCCGGGTCTGACGTAGACTCCATTATTTATTAGCTCTAGGTCAAAGTTTAAGCGCTTTCTGGCGTCTGCTTTCGCAACGTCCCTATAGTTCTTGAACTCTTCTTGACTTGAAAAAAGGCATTGAAACATTGAAGTTAAACCCATTACGTGTCCATCAATCTCATTGTCTTCGAAAGTTTCTCTCATGCAGTTTTTCACCTCATCCGCAATCCAGTTTATGTGATTGTAAGTTCCACTTTGCTCTAGCACTTTTATCGTTGCCAAACCGGCAGCAAGAACGACAGGACAACCATTAAAGGTTCCACTATGAAATACATGATCGTTAGGCAGTTTGGTCCCAACAGGAGAAATCAGTTCCATAATCTCTCTTCTACCAGCAAAGACTCCTATCG
>Ga0224506_10000040_pt1 | contig 134202 bp, 114 predicted proteins | sample SF_Jan12_sed_USG_2_FD_169108 | JGI IMG/M metagenome (GOLD analysis project Ga0224506, IMG submission 169108) | Sediment microbial communities from San Francisco Bay, California, United States - SF_Jan12_sed_USGS_8_1 | ecosystem: Environmental > Aquatic > Marine > Sediment | place: USA...
CGGCTCCGTCTTGACAATAATTGTTATAGGCTTCTTGCTTATCTGGGTTGCTTTGATACTTCTGACAGTGGCATTCTTCCAGATTAGGGCAGAACCCACTCAGCCACCTCCAATGACGCCTTCATAAAATTTACTCTAAATCACCCAAACGCGCGCGCTTCCACTTCATGCATGCCAAAAGGCTTAAAATCACTATATCTGAATCGTATAGAGGAGTTCAAAATGGAATACGAAATAAAGTATAAACCGTCTTATTCAATGCTGGTCGTCAATTTAGAGCAAGATGAAATAATAACTGCGGAATCTGGCTCCATGACATTATTGTTTTAGATTTGAAAGGAAGAGGAAATGTAAGATGGCAGAAACTGGGTCAGAAAATGGTTCCGAGATCTGGAAAAAATTCCTGAGAAAGCATTGGAACATGCTTGTTTTATTTGTAGTAGGAGCTATTTTGGCATCGATCGGTGCAATTCTGGTCTATTTATGGTTTGTAGGAGATGCTCAATCAACTGGTCTGGTTCCTACGACTTTACGTCTATGGACGATGGGACATTTAGTGACTTTCTTATTACGTCTGATTCTCTGGGAAGTTCTCTTCATCGGAATCCCGGTAATTATAGCAGCAGTAGCAGGTTGGCTATGGTGGAAAAAATTACCTGATGAGGAAAAGAAAGAATATCATTTCTTTGGCACTCGCTCGCGCGCGACAAGCGAGGGGGGAGGATCAATATCGCTATTGGTTTTAATTGCGTTCTGCATCAAGGTTTTCACTGATGGAAACTGGAATGTTGCTTTTGCAACTTGGACATTTGACTATCTCGTGTATTCCTTGCTTTGGGCATTTATCTGGATTTTAATCATCTTCGGGATTCCTATAGCTATAGGAATCATCTGGTGGATAAACCATGAGATGAAAAAGAAGCCCTAGAATCTTTTTTGCGAGCGCTTCACTTACACTCTCCTAGTCTCTTCTCAATGTGTGCGCGCGCCAATTCCCCACACCTTTATAAAGAGCTAAGGAATGCGTTCCCAAGCCCTATGGAAAAAACGTTTTTGGGGAGTCCCTAGAAGAACAACCACGAACCACGCTAAGGTATTATAGAAATAAAAGATGACATTAGTTTTATGTTTTTTCCTTAAGATGAAAGACCATCTTTTTTCTTTCGTTTTAGCGAAGCCAAGCTTCCCGTAAAACGCAGCGTAGGGATATTCACCCTTAAAACTGAAAGTTCCAGCCATTCTTTGCCCAGTTGCTTAGCCAATTTATGAGCATAGTCTAACATGTATGTGGCTATTCCAAGTCTTCTGAATTCAGGGGCAACAACTAAGCTACTGACATACAAAATATCAGGCTTTTCACGGATGACAAATATGCCAACCATATGGTTCTTCAATTAGCAAAATACCGTTTTCCCCAGAAAGAATAACCTCCATTGCCAGAATATATGGTATAACCGTTAAGGGGGACAACGGTTGAGGGCTCTCAAAAAATAAACGATTTCCACCGTCACTATTTTTTAAAAAAAAGTTGAACAGATTGAAGGAGAAATGCTTATTCCTCTTTACGGGTTAACTTGAAGGAACCGGCAAATATCTTGCAATGTGACAACTTCCATTCAGAATTTTTGCTACGTAAAGTTATTTAAACCTACACACGCAAAATTGAAATTTAATAGATGGTGAGGGTTTAACAACATTTTAATAAATCTTCCATTTATTCTCGTATGTGTGGGAATAGCAGTGGCTGAATTCGGTTTAAGAACCCGAATGCTCGTCAAAGACGTCATGTCTAGCCCCGTCGTTACAGTTGACGAAGACGAGACGGTGGATAAAGTAGCTCAGTTTATGGATGTGCAACGGTTAGGCTGCATAATTGTAACTGACGAGGAAGGAAGACCTTTGGGAATAATTACTGAAAGAGATCTTGTAACACGAGTTCTAGCCAAGAACAAACTATCTAGCAAGCTTATTGCAAAAGACGTTATGACGTCGCCTTTGATCACTATAAACCCTGATGAAACTCTCAGTAACGCAGCAAGGTATATGAGCAGGCTAAACGTGCGGAGACTCGGCGTAGTTTACAAGGGCAACCTCGTAGGTATTATTTCAAGCAAAGATGTTTTAGCCATCACACCCGAACTCATAGAAACCATTCAAGAAAAAACTCGCATTGAAAGCGGAAACATGGAAGAAACGCTGGAAAGCTCTCCGATGGCTGGATACTGCGACCGCTGTGCACAATGGTCAAGTAGACTGAAGGAAGTAGAAGGCGAATTTCTCTGTGAGGACTGCTTCACCGACAGTGGAGGCGAGTATTAGAAGGGCTGATTGTTTGCTCGTTAAGGAACTAATGAACCACAGCTATCCCTCACTCTATGCAGGCGAGCTTGCAACAAAAGCAAGAGCGGCCCTCCGTAACCGAGACTTGAGAGTTCTACCAATAATTGACGAGAAAAAACGCCTAGTCGGCACTCTTTCACACCGCAACATCATGACCGTGACCTCCTCCATCTCACCTATACACAATAAAGGAATTATGACCATACCACTCTTCGTTGCCACTATGGATATGGACGCTCTGCAAGCTTTGAGAGAAATGAATCGCCTTGACAAATGGTACATTGCCGTGGTTAAAACTTCACAAGACAAAACTTACATGGGAATGTTAGGACTAGAAAACTTTATCGCTGCCTTTTTGAAAAAAGAGTCTCCAAAACTTTCGGCACCTGTCTTTGAAATTATGTCAAGGAAAATAGTTACTTGCTCGCCAGAAGACGAAATTGACAATGTCTGGCGTGGGATGCTGGAACGCAAATTTTCCAGCTGCCCAATTGTGAGGAAAAAAAGGTTGATGGGCATCGTCACTCAAGCTGACATGCTTGACAGCGGTTCATTCTTCCCCGCGTTCGAGGCAAAGAAAGGCAGATTCAAAAAATCTTCAAAGGTTTCCTCTGTCATGAAAACATCTGTATTTTCTCTTAAACCCACGACGACGGTGAGAGAGGCTGCTGAACTCTTGCTTAAGAAGAACGTTGGACAGCTGCCTGTTGTTGACGAGAAAGGCGAGCTTGTAGGCATAGTTGATCGAGAAGATGTAGTAAAATCACTTGTTTGAGGTTCGGTTTTAGATTTGACACCAAGTAGTAGAAAAAGTGAAAGCTTCAGGCGAACACTGCGAGAGGGGGGACCAGTAAAATTGAGGACTCACTCCTCTAAGCCCCGTGAAGGAGAAATCATGACAATAGCGAATAGCTCAGTTGTCACGGCATCGCTTACAACTTCTGTTTACGATGTTGTTCATATTATGGCAAAGGCAGGATTCCGCCGCATACCCATCGTAGATCCAGGAACGAAGAGACTTCAAGGAATAGTTACGAGCACCGATATGGTCAGCTATCTAGGTGGAGGCGAAAAATTTCAGATAATTCAACAAAAATTCAAAGGGTCTTTCTTCAAAGCAATAAATGAACCAATTAAGTCGATTATCCAGCCAAACCCACCATCAATAAGAACCACAGCTACCATAGGCGACGCGATTAGACTTATGAAACTACACGGAGTAGGCGGCTTACCCGTAGTAGACAACGCAAACAGGGTGTGGGCGATTGTTACCGAAAGAGACATATTAAGCATTTTCAAGGGAAAAATCAGCGGAGTAAAAGTTGTAGATTTGATGACGAAAAACGTGGTCACAGCAACTACTAAAACTACAATTTTCGAAGCTGGAAGAACAATGGTGGAAAAGAGTTTTCGCCGTCTACCTCTTGTGTCTGACAGCAAACTTGCCGGCATAGTAACTACTATGGACATAGTTAGATTCTTCGGGTCTGGCGAAGTGTTTCAACATTTGCGCTCCGGAACTATCCTTCAAGTTCTCCAAACCCCCGCTTTGAAAATAGGCGCCAAAAACCTAATCACCATCGCTCCAAGTGAAGATTTAGGCGAAGCAGCAAGAATTATGAATGAAAAGAACATTGGTGCATTACTTGTTGTTGACGGCAAGTGGCTGGTCGGCATAATTACCGAACGCGACTTCTTCAAACTCATTAGCAAATAAAAAAATAACGGCCGCTTAGAAATATCAAAGCCACCCAGCCTTTATATCGTTAGTACGTGCACACAAAAACTCTAAATTTTCTATAGACTAAATACTAAGAGGAATGCTTTATGCCTATAAGCAAAAAAGATTTTAAAAACGGAAAATTTCACAGCAAAGTAGAAGAAGAAATAATTTCATTTCTGAATGAACGAAAGGAACGGGCTTACACGTCCCAAGAAATAATGGGAGGAATCCATTACCACACCGAATTCAGCACTCCTGAAATTACTAAAATGTCAACTTTCGCCATAGCAGACTTTATCACACTTCTTTATGATTTAGTAAAAAAAAGAAAAGTCGAGATGAAAATCGTTAGGGGCCGAATGTATTTTACGACAAGAGGAAACGGCGTTGCTAAATGCCCCAAATGTGGATTAGAAATTACTGAGCCGAAAAAGATGTGGAAAATGGCTGGGCGTCCAGACAAAAAAGGCACGAGACTACAAATGCACATAGGACTTTTTGAATGCCCAAAGCATGGAACCTTCAGAGTAGTTTTAGACAAACAAAAGATTTCTACGCGTGTACAAACAAACCGCCAAACAAGGCAAAAGAAAAAACGAGTTGGAAGAAAAAAAAGCACAAAGAAGAAAAAGAAGAGAAAACCGAAATCAGACGCTTGGTCACTTCTATAGGAATTTACCACGCGCAAAACTGTTGTTTCGATTCATAATACCTTTAAGGATGCTAATCAAAGACATCATCAAACCAACCATAATAATATGGGGACCAAGTTGAAGAGAACAATTCGACGGCATAAACTGGGCTACGCCCTTAGCGCAACATTATGCTTCATAGGAGTTACTGCACTATTCGTAGTGATGCGGGAAACTTGGCCAGAAGTAGCTTCTAATCCAAACCCCGTATCTGCTTTTTGGTCGCTCCTCTGGACAAAACAGTTTAGTCCGATTCCCGGAGTCGAATTCAAGCTAATGTATCTCATAATCTTAGCAGTGGCGACACTGATTTCAGGAGCTGCAGTATTTGCATTTAGTCGACAACAGTTCTCTCTACCTGGGAAGACAATGAGGTTTCAATGTCCTTTCTGCAAGAAGTATTGGAGGGCAAGTCACGACAGAGGGCAAGTAGTATGTCCCCATTGTTATCATCTGGTTCATCCAAAAATGGATGAAAAATAAAACAAGCTTTGCAATTACGTCATTTCACCGATTATCCAAATTTCTAAAGATCGGTTTCGGTGCCAACAACGACGAGATTAGTTGATTCAGAAACATGTAGTATGCGACAAGTTCAAACCGAAAGCAATAGACCGATAAGAAAGCAACCTACAATAGAAAAGGCTCGCGACCCACCGCGTTTGTGAAGGGAGAGCTGATGTAATCAGACGTTCTTCCACGCATTCAACAAGATTCATTAATGAACCGCAAGCCAAAAGAAGGATTTGTGGTTTATATTTAATTAATGTTAAGCAAAGTATTCCACAGAATGGGAAGGACGGGTGAAAGAAAACTTTGACAGTTGAAATGGTTCTCCACAACGCGAAGGTCTACGTTAAAGGCGAAATTGTAGATGCTGGAATTGCAGTTGACGAGGGTAGGATAGTTAAGGTTGCAAAGGAAACAAATTTACCTTCTGCATCTGACAAAATTAACTTAGATAGATGTTTGGCGCTTCCTGGCTTGATTGATGTACATGTTCATCTCCGTGGTCAACTGCAAGCGTATGGGGAAGACTTCTTCACTGGAACCGCAGCTGCTGCTGCAGGCGGTTTCGCGTCGGTTCTTGATATGCCTAACAACGAGCCAGTTACTATGAATTCTGCCTCTCTTAGAGAACGGGCTAGGGTGGCTGAGCGCAGCATAGTGGCAAACGTGGGTTTCATTTCTGCATTTCCCCCAAGCCTAAAAGAGATTAGTAGAGTGGTTAAAGAAGGGGCGATAGCTTTCAAACTGTACCTCACCGCGCAGATAGGTGGGCTTGACGTTGATGACGACGAAGCCTTATTAGACGCTTTCAGCAAAGTTGGTGAACTTGGGGTGCCTGTGGCAGTTCACGCCGAAGACAGAAAAGCGGTAGAGGCTGTTGCAGGAGCAGAACAGAGGTTTGGACATGAGGGTGTAGAAGCGTATCTTAAAGCTCACACGCCTGAAGTGGAGGATAAAGCGGTTGAAAGAATTCTCAGACTCGCCCGCAAGTCTGATGTGCAAATTCATTTCTGTCACATAAGCTCTAAAAAAGTAGTCGTCGTCGTTAATGACGCAAGAAAAAACGGGCTGAAAGTTAGCTGTGAAGCTACGCCCCACCACATTTTGTTGACAGCTGAAGACTTGAAGCGACAAGGAACAATGTTGCTAACCACTCCTCCAGTGAGAAACAGAAACATTGTAGGGGCGCTTTGGAGCGCCGTGAAAAACGGTCAAATTGACATCGTAGCGTCCGACCATGCGCCACACTTGATAACCGAGAAAACGGCGGATTCTGTCTGGGACGTGAAACCAGGTATTCCCGGGCTTGAAACGTCTTTGCCGTTGCTTTTAACAAAGGTGAATGAAGGGCAACTTACCATACACGATTTAGTGAGGTTGACTGCGGAAAAGCCGGCGGAAATTTTTCACCTTAATGGACATGGTTTCTTGGAAGAGAGTTACGACGCCAACATCACAGTTGTTGATTTGCATCGTCGAGGTAAGATTGATGCGAGCAAATTTTATTCGAAGGCGAAGTATTCTCCTTTTGATGGGTGGCGGGTGAGGGGTATGCCTGTGAAAACTTTTGTGGGTGGACGGTTGGTTATGGACAACGGAGAAGTTGTTGCTGAGGCTGGAGTTGGCAGAATCTTGCGCAGCAGAGCTTTAAGATAAAATGTTTTCAGATATCTTCGCTTTTCCGTTTGGAAATATAGAGAATACCCTTGTGAGCTTTATATCCCATTTTTTGAAACGTACCGAGTGATTCTTCGTTCGGGACTTCAATCAGCGCACAAAAAATTGCGACGCCGCGTTTTTCTAAGGCTTTCTCTATAGTGTTAATAAGCTGCTGGGCGATTCCTCTTCGTCTATATTTAGGATCTACTGCCAGACGGTTTATCCATCCCTTCATTCTCTCTTCGTAACTGCCAATCACAACTCCCACAAGCTTTTCGTCGTGGAATGCGCCGATGAAAAACTCTGGGAAAGCATTCATCTGCTTCTCCATCATCTGCTTGCTATCTCTGCCTTTTGGCTTAAATGGTAAGCCTGCTCGTTTCCAAAGCTCAACTATGGCGTCGTAATCTTCTAACGTTAGCGTTTGAATTTTTATTCGTTTCAATTCTCAGCCTCTGTAGTCAATAGATGTCTTTCTTCGCATAGGGTGGACATGGTTTTAAATAGCTTTAACTGTCCTTAGTAAACACTTGTTTGTTTGTACACCTGACAAATGTTATTAAAACCTAATACAACAGGTAATTCGAGGGACACAGAGGATGAGCCAATATGAGAAAGAAAGTGAACTTGTTGCTTATTGTGGTATTTATTGTCGTTTATGTGATTACTACACTGGAAGAATCAGAGATTCTGTTGAAAATCTACTGGAGATTTTTAAAAGTCATGCCGAATTGAAACTTTTTTCTGATACCGCAAAGGCTTTTGACTTTGAGAATTTTGTTAAGGGTTTAGAATGGCTTTCTAACGAGATCTCTCCTTGCGTTGGCGGTTGCCGGGGCGGAGGAGGTTGGGAAGACTGCCCTTTACGTAAATGTTGTATTGAAAGAGGTGTTAAGCTCTGTTATGAGTGTAATGATTTTCCTTGTGAGACGTTGAAGAAATTTCCCAAACGTGTTAAGGAGCTAAATGAAATTAGGAATATGGGGCTAGAAAGCTGGATTAAAAGAACGTTGGAGCAAACTTGACAGGCGCGCGGGCTCCTCTTACGCTTTTAAGGCTCTTATGATTTCATTATTAGATGCTTTGAAATGAGAATATCATTTGACTCTGCTGCAGAAATCTATGACAAAACGAGAGGTCCGCCTAGGCAAATCATGAACCAACTAGTTAAGACGCTAATCAGCGAATTGTCCTGCTACGAAACCATTTTGGACATAGGCGTTGGAACTGGAAGATTCACAAAGCCTTTGCAAGACAACGGATTTGAGGTTGTTGGGGCAGATATTGCTAAGAAAATGATTAGCAAAGCAGTAAAAAAGGGTGCACACAACCTGCTTCAGGGCGACGCTTGCTTCCTTCCCTTCAAAGACAACTCCTTCGAAGTTGCGCTTTCTGTACATCTTCTTCATCTAATTAGCGAGTGGAAGATGGCTCTTCAGGAGATTTGCAGGGTAACTCGGAGAGTCATGGTTTCAATGACTTATGTAGGTGCGGATCTTGTTTGGGAAACCTATGATTGTCTGCTTAAGGGCTGTGGGTGTGAGAGTCATAGGGTTGGGAAAGGAGAATGGGAACTAGAAAGCTTAGTCAAGCCTGCTAAGTCTGTGTTTGTGGCTTCTTATAGTAGAAGCGCGGATAGACGTCTTACTCATATGAGTCAAAGAGCCTATTCGAGTCAGTGGCAAGTCCCAGAGGATGTAAACAAGGAAGTTGTGGATGAGTTAAAAAGGCAGTTTGGTGGAAAAGCGTTTCGTAAAGAGCTGCGCATCTTAGTGTGGGACATAAACGACTTGGAAGCCTACTGTAGCAGTTCTATATCAAATGGTTTTCACTCAAGAGTTGTCTAGGCGTTACTAAAGCGTGAAGAAAAATTTAAAAAATGTTTTATGAAGGAATCGAGATACAATGATAGCCAGAGACAGTGAACATGTTTTGAAGTTCGTTACAGATGGCATGCTTGGAAAACTAACCCGTTGGCTCCGCATGCTAGGCCACAACGTAAAATACGCCAATAACATAGACGACAGACTACTCATAAAAATCGCAAAAACCGAAAAACGCACCCTCCTAACAAGAGACGTAGAACTATACCAACAAGCAACAACCAAAAACACAGAAACCTTTCTCGTCGAAGGAAAAAACGAAGCAGAACGACTCGCAAACCTATCAAAACGATTCAACCTAAAACTCGAACTCAATCCCGACAACTCGCGCTGCCCCAAATGCAACACCAAAATAAAACTCGCAAAAAAAACCGAAATCGCCGACAAGATCCCCCTCTCCACAAAGATTTTCTACGAAGAGTTCTGGGAATGCCCAAAATGCGGAAAAATCTATTGGCAAGGAGCCCACTGGAAAAAAATCAACAAAACACTGAAAGAAGCAAAAAGATTACTAGCAAAATAAAATGAAGCAGGCTTATTCTTTTTGAAGAAGCCATTTAAGCGGTATGTCTTGAAACGTTCCATCCGGTAACTCTCTACGAATAGTCATGGGAAGAACGCCACTTTCAAGTTCGCTCAACGCAATATCAATGGGGTTAGAAAAAGTTGAAGGCTCTACTAGCAGAGGTGCACCCATAGCTACTTGAAGCGCCCTAGCACCCACTATCCGAGCCTTTTCGTAACGGGTTAACTTAGGAGGACCTACTTTGATTTTATTGTGCAAAGACGTCTCCCTAATACGCTCCAGCGCCCGGAGGCATTCCGCCCATTCCGCCCATACCACCTGGAGGTCCGGCAGGCATCTTCGCTTTACCAGATGCGATAATGTCGTCGATCTTCAAGATCATTGTCGCGGCTTCAGTTGCAGATTTTATAATCTGCTTCTTCACAGCAAGAGGTTCATACACGTCTGCTCTGTTCATATCAGCTACTTTGCCGTTGAAAACGTCTACCCCTGCCCACATCTCCCCTTTCTCGTGGCGCGCCCTTAACTCGGATATGATGTCTATCGGGTCTAATCCCGCGTTCTCAGCCAATGTCGTCGGCACGGCTTCTAACGCCTCTGCATAACGCATTACTGCTAGTTGCTCTCTTCCAGGCAAGGTTTCAGCGTAGTTTTTCAATACTCTTCCTATTTCAAGTTCCGGCGCTCCTCCGCCTGCCACAATACTTGGCTCTTCAACCACGTCTCTTATGACGCAGAGGGCGTCGTGCATCGAACGCTCAGCCTCGTCTACGATTCGTTCTGTTCCGCCACGTATTAGCAGTGTAACCGAGTGAGGATGTTTGCAGCCTTCAATGAAGGTCATTTTGTCGTCACCTATCTTGCGCTCTTCAACAACCGCAGCGTAGCCAAGGTCTTTTTTGGTTATACTGTCCAAGTTGCTGACTATTTTTCCGCCAGTAGCTTTTGTCAAGCCTTCCATGTCTGATTTCTTAACCCGCCGCACCGCTAGAATGTTCTTTCTAGCAATGAAATGTTGGGCTAAGTCATCGACACCTTTTTGACAGACAACCACATTCGCGCCTACCTTCACGATTTTTTCCACCATTGCTCTCAGCATATTTTCTTCTTGCTTAAGGAAAGCTTCCATCTGATCAGGGCTTTCAATGTTAATTTTTGCGTCAAACTCGGTTTTCTCAATCTCTAAGGCAGTGTCAAGTAATGCTATTTTGGCGTTTTCAACTCGTTTTGGCATTCCCGGATGAACTACCTCTTTGTCGACGACGATGCCGTTAATGAGCTTCGTACCCCTAATCGATTCACCTGGCTTCTTCTGGATTTTCACATCGTCCAAGTCAGCTTTATACTCAGTTCCTGCTTTCTGTGCCACTGAAAGAATGGCTTCTACCGCTAAGTCTGCGAGATAATCGCGGTTTTCTGAAACGAGTTTGCTTGCCATGGAAGTCATGGCTATTTTTTTGAGAAACTTTTTGTTTGTGGAGTTTACTTTGATGGCGATTTTATCCAGTGTCTCTAGGGCTTTTTCGGCTGCTTTCTTGTATCCGTCTATGATGACTGTTGGATGAACGTTTTTGTCGACAAGTATTTCGGCTTGTGATAGGAGCTCACCTGAGACTACTACGGCTGTTGTCGTTCCGTCACCGACCTCATTGTCTTGGGTTTTAGCCACTTCCACCATCATCTTAGCTGCTGGATGCTGTATGTCCATTTCGTCTAGGACTGTGCGTCCGTCGCTTGTTATGGTGACGTCACCGAAACTGTCGACGAGCATTTTGTCCATGCCTTTTGGACCGAGAGAAGACTTTACGGATTCTGCGACGATTTTTGCCGCCATGATATTGGCGTGTTGAGCGTCTCTTCCTCTTGACCTTGAAGAGCCTTCACGGAGAATTAAAACGGGAGTTCCCGCTAGTTCTGGTTGCGACAATTTTTTCATACACCTTTTGCTATTTATTATGCGGAACAACAGAAACAGCTTTGTAATATAAGTTTTTCTAAAGCCTTTCGCTGACAACATGACACTAATCTTTCTGTTAAGCGCTGAAGGTTAATTTACAAAGATTAAGGGCAAACCACGCACACACATATATTTCGAGAAGCGCTGAAATAAGAGCCAACTAATTTAAATCTCGAATTTTTCCTTAAATGGTTCTATGCACAAAGGTACATATTACAAAAAGAAGCTTTCAGCTAATAAACTCCTAAAATGCTATGAAATAGCCACTCCGAGGATCAAACAATATCTTAACGCGGAAATCCAGTTCGTCATTTCCAATTTTCACGATACAGATTTGGTTCTCGAACTTGGATGTGGGTACGGTAGAGTTATGAAATCGGTATCACAGTTTGTTTCACGGATTATTGGAAATGACATTTCAAAAGAAAGCTTAGAACTTGCAATGTCATACATGGAAGATTGTCAAAACTGTAGTGTATTTCTGATGGATGCATCTCAGATGTCATTTCGTTCATGTATTTTTGACATTGTGTTTTGCATTCAAAATGGCATATCCGCGTTTGGGGTCAACAAAAAACATCTCATCACAGAATCCATAAGGGTGACAAAAGACAATGGAATGATTCTATTTTCCAGTTATTCTCCGAAAATATGGGATGCTCGTCTTAAATGGTTTAGAAAACAATCGCAGTTTGGTCTTATAGGAGAGATAGATGAGAAGAAGACTTGTGATGGAACAATTGTGTGTAAGAACGGTTTTAGAGCCACTACTGTCAATAGTGACCAAATCGTTGAGTTGTTCGATGAATTCGGATTGAATGCCTCTATCATTGAAGTGGACGAATCCAGTATTTTCTGCAAAGCCGTCAAAGAAAAATAGTTTGTCGCTAAGATTGCGCACAACGCGCATGTTCGTTTTTTATGAACGGTAATTCTCTTTTCCAAAAAATATATGCGTGGGAGAATCTTGAATATATCCGACATTGCTTAGTAGGAAGAAAATGCCATGAAGAACAATCCTGTTATTCAAACCATGCTTGATCACAAGTCAATCCGGAAATACACAGATGAAATGCCCCCTGATGAAGTGATAGAGACAATTGTCAGAGCAGGTCAACAGGCACCTTTTGCTTCTCAATATTACAGCGTACTACTGTCGCGAAACAAAGAGCAAAACCCTTGGAAAGCACCGCTCTTGTTTACGATATGTGTTGATTCGCATAAATTTGAACTCATCATGGCGAAAAGGAATTGGAAGTTAGTCACAAACGATTTTACACTAATGCTTTTTGGAATTCAAGATGCAGCCTTGATGGCGGAGAATATGGTCGTTGCAGGAAGAAGTCTGGGGCTCGGAAGCTGCTTCCTTGGAAGTGCACCATTTAGAGCCGACAAAATTGCAGAAAAGTACGACTTGCCTGAGAGAGTGTTCCCTCTAGTACAATTGGTAATGGGCTATCCAGCAGAAAACCCGCCACCACGACCACGATATCCCTTGAAATTCACTCTATTTGAAGATAAATATCCCAAATTAAACAAAGATGCAATTTTAAAAGCAATGAAGACAATGGATAACGGATATCTTGCCCAAGACTACTACCGTAAAAACAACGCAAAAATACCGCTAAAAGGCAACCGTAAAGAAACATTCACCTACGACAACTATAGCTGGACGGAACACATATGCAGAAAATGGGGCCAGTGGTACCCAGACCCGAAGAATCTTCACGAACAATTAGAAAAACGCGGTTTCTATATCACCAAAAAAAGACCGAAATGAATACACCGCTCACAATGCTAAGAAAAATGCACGCTGAATAATTACTATTTAGATACCTAGCTTGTTTTAACAAGCAAGGTCTCGCCGTATCTTTTGAACTCTTCTCTCTAAGCCATTTCTAAACATAGCCGCCCAAATTAAAAAAAGAGAGGGGGTACTATGGACCGGTGGTTAGTATGTCTTCTTCTGGGGGTGGCGGTTTGATTAGCCCCTGCTTCATGAGAAGGTGAGTCGATTCTCTGGCGTTTTTGATTACGGCGACGGCTCTTTCCCACAGCTCTTGTCTAGATGGTTTGATGCGGGCGACACCCTCTTTTATGCTTTGCAGCGCGCAGGCGACTGCTTCACGAGGATAGACTTCCCATTCTTCCATGTGTGGAGCTACGTCGTTTTCGTTTATGCCTCTTTCTTCGGCAAAGCGGGCTAGCTCATTAGCTGCGGCTACGCACATGTCGTCTGTGACTGTTTTGGCTTTAACGTCTAGAACGCCGCGGAATATGGCCGGAAAGCCCAAGCTGTTATTGATTTGGTTCGGGAAGTCGCTACGTCCCGTGCCTATTATTCGTGCGCCGGCTTCCTTTGCTTCCCAAGGCCAGATTTCTGGGATGGGGTTGGCGCAGGCGAAAACAATGCTGTTTGTGGCCATTTGGCTAATCCATTCCTTTTTGATTGTGCCGGGACCGGGCTTACTGGCGGCTACGACGGCGTCTGCGCCTTTGAGAGATGCTGCTGTGTCGCCCGTTCTGCCTTCGGCGTTGGTTTTTTGGGTTAGTTCGTATTTCCACGGGTTGGTTTCTTTGATTTTTTCTAGGTCTGGTCTTCCTGCGTGGAGGATGCCTTTGCTGTCGACGAGGGTGATGTTGCCAGGCTTAAATCCGGCGCGGAAGAGGACATAAGCTGTACGAGTGTTGGCTGAACCGACGCCTACGAGGGTGATTAGGGCTTCAGAGGGTTTTTTGCCTACGATTTTTAGCGAGTTTAGCAAGCCTGCTAGGATGACCGTTGCGGTTCCCTGTTGGTCATCATGCCAGACAGGTATGTTGAGTTTTTCGCGTGCTTTGTCTAGCACGTAGAAGCATTTGGGCTTGCTGATGTCTTCGAGGTTAATGCCGCCGAATGTGGGCTCGATGAGTTCGCAGGTACGGACGATTTCGTCGGGGTCTTTTGTGTTGAGGCAGATTGGAAACGCGTCGACGCCGCCTAAGTATTTGAAGAGCAATGCCTTGCCTTCCATAACGGGTAGGCCTGCTTCGGGTCCTATGTCGCCTAGTCCGAGGACGCGGGTGCCATCGGAGACTACGGCTACGTAGTTGGATCGGTTGGTTTGGGTCCAGACTTCGTCTGGGTTTTCTTTTATTTTGCGGCAACTCGCTGCCACACCAGGGGTGTACCAGATGGCGAAGTCGGCTGGGCTGCGGATGGCGCATTTGGGCATGATTTGGGCTTTGCCTAGGTAAAAGGAGTGGTAGGCTAGGGCTAGTTTTGCGGGGCGTTTGGCTTTTTCGAGTAATTGTTCCACTGTAACTTTTTTTTGGGTCATTTGTTGTTAATTCTCCTTGCTTAGCGGAGAGATAGTGGCTTAACACATAAAACATTTAAACATTATGGAAAGCTCGTTCTTTCCTTCTATAGTTATTCCGCATGCTTCTGCTAGTGTTCTACCCTTTAGAGATTGATGTTTTCTCACATAATTGTAGTGAACAAACCAACTCAGCACGCCTCCAATCCTAGCCAACTACAAACTAAACGAAAAAACCTTAAAGAATGCAGAGAACTTGGGAAAAAAGTCGCCAAAACTCTTCTGTAAGCCAAAACGATGCGAAGAGAATAAAAACAAAAACGCAGTAAATACTTAGTACACGGAGAAAGCAATGGAATGAACGAACTCACAATAAAATACGAACCCTTCAAAGAAATCATAGTTATGCAATGCACCAAATTTGCCACCCCAGACGATTTGGCACGATTTACAAGCGTTATAGCAGGAGGAAAAACAGCAGGCATATACTGGGCTCAAGGCGTGGCATTTCTCTACTTCCCCTTATCCGCAAACACCGAAACAGCCGCAAAAGAACTCATAGAAAAAGGAAGAGTTTACTGGGCCTTCCTAAGCTACACTTCCATGCCAACTTACAAACCCCTCATCGAAACAAAAGAAAAAATAATCGTCCCAGTCCTCGATATGTCAACCAGCCCCCTGTTCCAAAAAGCAGCCGAATGGTTAAAAAAGCAAAAATAAGCAACTATACACGTAAACTGACAATGTAGTCTTTCTTATTGAAGGTAGGTAGATGAATTCTGTCAAAGTGAAAGGAGTAGTATTCAGCGGTGAAAAGGTTGGAAGCCGATTTATCGGAATTGCCTGGGCAAAAAAGCAGATTAGAAAAAAACTAGGCTTTGACCCTTATGTCGGTACATTAAATATCCGCCTTCCAGAAAGAGAAGCAAAACTTCTGAGAGAGACTCTTCAAGACTTTGAAGGCATCGAAATTACCCCTGCAAAAGGTTTCTTTCAAGCGCGCTGCTTCAATATACTAATAATGAATAAAATCAAAGGAGCTATCGTTATCCCTGAAAAACCTGATTATCCATCCAACGTTCTGGAAATTATTGCACCAACTTGTCTACGCAAAGCATTATCACTCACAGACAGCAACGAAGTTGAAATAACTGTCTTCTTAGAAGTCGACATCAAGGCTTAACGCGTGTCTTTTCGCATAAATTTCCAAATAATCATCAAAACAGTTATTTTTCTTCAGATATTTGCCATAATAGACCAAGGCAGCCATCGCTCGGGCAGCGTCCTCAGGTGAAGAGTAAGCGGGGATTCCCAGTTTTTCGAACCTTGAGCGTATGAACAACGCCATCTCGGTTTCTCCAATGTCACAGACGACAACAGGTTTTGTACAGTGCTTCACCAGATTTGCTATTAGGTCCACAAAGTCTTCCTGCAAAGCAGGAGTATGATGCAAACCTAGCAAAATTAAACCGTTGACTTCTGGTGCATCTAACAGAATTTTTGCTGAACGTTCAAACATTTCGGAAGTTGCAGATCCCGTGATGTCCACTGGATTTAGGTTTGTGGCAAACTTGGGCAGTTTTCCCACTTGTTTTAAGTTCTCAAACTTTGATAGAACTTCATCAGAGAACCTTTTAACGGTTAAGCCTAGAGACACGCATTCGTCGACAGCCATTACACTAGGTCCACCAGCATCGGTGAGAACTCCAATGTTATTTCCAGTTGTTGGTGGTTGAAAAGCAAAGGCTTTGCCAACGTCGAAAAACTCTTCCATGTCTTTAACGCGGAGGACGCCGACTTGGGCAAAAGCCGCATCATAAATCTTGTCGGATCCTGCGATGGCTCCTGTGTGAGAGGCAGCGGCTCTGGCACCAGCCTTAGTTTTTCCGCTTTTGAAGGCAACTATCGGTTTTCTTTTTGTAGCTTTTTCCGCAGCTTTCATGAATTCCCTCCCAGCTTCTATAGCTTCGGCGTAGAGGAGTATTACCCATGTTTTGGGGTCTTGTAGAAAATATTCAAGCATTTCGGCTTCAGCTACGTCACATTTGTTTCCGAAGCTTACGAATTTGCTCACTCCCATCTGCCTTCCAGTTAGGTAGTCAAGGGCGGCGACGCCGAAGGCTCCGCTTTGGGTAATCATTGCAATATGTCCCGCCATGGGGCGTGGAGTTGCGACAAATTCGTCTCCAGTTATTAGCACTTTTGTTTCTGGCAGGAACAGCATGTCGACTCCGGTGCTTATATCGTAAACGCCGAGGCAGTTAGGTCCTAGAATTCGAATGTTGGCTTCTTTTGCAACAGAAACTATAGCGTTTTCAAGTTCGGTGTTGCCAATTTCGCTGAATCCTGCGGTAATTATCGCAGCTACTTTGACGCCTTTTGCGGCGGCATCTTTCATAACTCTGAGAACAGCGGCGGCCGGCACAACGATTACCACCAGCTCGATTTCTCCAAGTATTTTAGATAGCGAAGGATAACTTTTGTATCCCAAAATGTAGTCTTCATGCGGGTTGACTGGGTATAATTCTCCTTTGAACACGCCTCTTCGTTTGTTTTCTGCAAAATTCTTAAAAATAACATGCCCAGCTTTGTTGATTTTTTTGGAGGCGCCTACTACTGCAACCGATTTCGGGTTGAAAAACGTGTCCATCTGCTTAACTATTGTGCTCATCTTAGTTTCTCCAGTTTAAGAGTCAACAGTACTTCAAGTATTTTTTGTCTCAGTATATGGACTTTACGATAACAATAGGCTTATGTTCTGTTTGTTCCAGCATTTTCCAAGAAACACCCGTTAAAGAGACGTTAAAGGTTTTAGCCATGTCCCAAACCGTTTTTCCAGCACCAAAGCCTCTAGCATTATCAGCCAACTCTGCAACATCCAAAGCTTCTTCAACACTTATCTTTACACCTGCAACTGCCAGTGGAGTGGCTCTTTTCTTTAGTTTGAAGACCCGCCCGATGATATAGGCGATAAACCCGCTTACAGACCGTATTCCCTCAATGGAGTCTGGTCTTGCTGTGAAGTGAAAGTTTCTCCAAGAATACGTTTTATCCGTATCCACAATTGTGACAATCACGTTTTTGCCTAATTCTGCTTTTATTCCGTCACGGACTGTTTCCGCTATGCGATAAGTGTTGTGCAGCGGCAAACTAACATACGAGTGTGGAAGGTTGCTGCCGTCAATTCCGCCTTCAGAGTCTGGCATTAATGCTTGTAAAAACCCGCAGTATTGCAAGGCTACTTGCTTATGGGCGCTGCCTTCTTGGGTGGGGTAATTTTTGAAGTGAGAGATTTTTGTCTTCTTAGAATGGCACAGTGGTCCGAGGACATATGTCCAAACATATCGCATCCAATATTTGGCTAGAAACTGCGCTGTTAAGCTTGGCTTCACCGCAGCTTCATCTATGATATTTCCAGTTGCCGTTGAAATTGCCTTTTCAGAAACTACTACAATATCACCTTCTTGCACTCTGCCTCTCAAAGCCGTAACCATCTTGGCAATATAATCTTCATTTGGCTTCCAGTACCGCGTTGTAACGGCTAAAGCTTTGTAGCTCTTCACGTTTTATCACAGCGTGGTGGAACTGTCACCGATAGCTCTTGCTCAGCGCTTTTTTAAGGAACTTGCGAAGCTGATGGAGTCGGGGGTGTTCACCCGTTGGGCTGCTAAGGTAATAGGCTGCAACAGCATTTGAAAACGCGAGTCTCAAGTCAACCGGGAAATCGTTTGCGTCTGCATATATGTTACCTGCATTCCAAGCGTCGCCAGCGCCTGTTGCCCGCAGAGCTTTGACCTTGAAAACAGGAACTATGGTGTTATCATTTTTTGTAAAGGTTGCTGAGTAAGTTGTGGTGTGGAGGTCTATGCGGCTGGTGAGCTTCCTGGCTAGAATTTTCGTGCATTCTTTCGCAGCAACTGTCATTGATTTGTGCTGTTGTTGGAGTTTACTCGTTTGTTTGGGAGCTACTTGTTTAGCGTAAGTGATGGCTTCATTTTCATTTAGACTTAGAACATCTATCAAGTTGCAGCGAAGCAAGACTTCTTTGACCATACTAGGAATTTCTGGTTTATTTGGGAGTGGGTCGGCTGTGTCGTAGTAGGTTTTGCCTTTACCTTTTGTTTTTGCATGGTGAAAAACTGTTTTTGCAAGTTCTGTGCCATGTCTTCGAGTGCCAGCCCAGTTGAAAACGCAAACATAGTCAGTCTTCTCTAAAAGTGCAAAGTCTTTTTCTGTAAGGTTGTCTGGACCGAAAATTTCTAAAGAGCCGAGGTCACGCAACATTACATTTCTCTTCTCTCCACCATGTGTAAATTCTAAGGCGGTGGTAATGGACGCGTTGCCATCTATCTTCACGTGTGAAAGGTCAACGTTTAATGGTTGAAGGTGTAGCTTGAGTAAGTTAAGCCCAAGCGTACTCGTGTAAACTATGGGAAAGACGTTTACGCCTAGAACAGCTAACGCTGCTGCCGTGTTAACAGCGTTGCCACCTCTAAACTCCACATGCGCCACGTTGTCTATGCTTCCGCCTTTGCGATTTACAACTTCAAATATGCTTCTGGAAAACTGTTTCACGTCGCCATTCCACGAGACGAAGCGGTCTAAAAAGAAGTCAGGCATCACGACCACACTGAATGATCTTGGTTTCAGCCTGCTTAGGTGGCTTAGCAGCTCCTCCACTTTTCGAGAAAGAACCTTCAAAGACAAAGCCTCTCTGAAAACGCATAGACCTTTCAGACAGATAACTTTTACATTTTGCACACGCGTGTGCAGAAAGTATTTAGCGCCTACTCACAAGACACCCAAATATTCACTAAGAAACAATAATGTTAACTCTTTCAGAGAACACTAGAATACAACAAAATTTAGACTGTGGTGAAACCGAAGTTGACGAACCCACAAGACTTGAGCTCTCTTGAAAAAGAAAAGGAGAAGTGGAAAAAGGAGACCGTGGAGAAAAGCCTAATACATCTTCAAGAAAAAAAGAGTAAGTTTCTAACCAGCTCAGACATTCCAATTGAAAGAATCTATACTCCCCTCGAAGTGAAAAATCTAGACTACATTCAAGATTTAGGCTTTCCAGGCGAATACCCCTACACCCGCGGCGTTTACCCAACAATGTATCGTGCCCGATTATGGACTATGCGACAATATGCAGGCTTTGGCACAGCGGAGCAGACAAACCAGCGTTTTAAATACTTGCTTCAGCAGGGCCAGACTGGCTTAAGTGTGGCTTTTGACTTTCCTACACAGATTGGACTCGACTGCAACCATCCTTTAGCGTTAGGTGAAGTGGGAAAAGTAGGGGTAAGCGTTGGCATCTTAAAAGAAATGGAACTTCTGTTTAATCGAATTCCCCTCGACAAAGTAACTACGAGCATGACGATAAACGCGCCTACCACGGTGCTTCTAGCAATGTACGTCGCCATAGCCCAAAAACAGGGTATTACCCAGTCGATTCTGGGCGGCACCGTGCAAAACGACATTCTCAAAGAATATGTAGCTCGCGGTATGTACATCTACCCGCCCCAACCGAGCATGAAACTTGTTACGGACGTCTTCGAATACTGTGGCAAAAACATGCCCCGCTGGAACACAATAAGCATAAGCGGCTATCACATCCGCGAAGCAGGCGCAACAGCAGTGCAGGAAGTTGCCTTCACCCTCGCTAACGGCATCGCCTACGTGCAAGCAGCAATTGACCGCGGCTTAAACGTAGACAACTTTGCTAGAAGACTATCTTTCTTCTTTGCCTGCCACGACAACTTTCTGGAAGAAATAGCCAAATTTCGAGCCGCCCGACGACTGTGGGCCCGCATAATGCGAGAAAAGTTTGAAGCTAAAAAGCCTTCGTCTTGGCAACTACGTTTCCACACACAAACTAGCGGAGTAGCGTTAACTGCACAACAACCCCACAACAACATCGTCCGCGTTGCACTTCAAGCCCTTGCTGCAGTGCTTGGAGGGACGCAAAGCTTGCACACAAACAGCTTCGATGAAGCTTATGCATTGCCGAGTCAAAAGGCTGTGACGATAGCATTGCGCACACAGCAAATTATCGCTTATGAAAGCGGTGTCGCAGACACGATTGACCCCACTGCCGGAAGCTACTGCATTGAAGCTTTAACAAATCAGATTGAGGAAGACGCTATGGGCTACATTGAGGAAATCGATCGACAGGGAGGGGCAGTGAACGCCATAGAAAAGGGTTACATACAGCGTGAAATCATTGAAAGCGCCTACAAATACCAAAGAGAAGTGGAGAGAGAAGAGCGCATAATTGTGGGTGTAAACGAGTTTGAAGCCGAGGAAGGAGCGCCTATCAAAATTTTGCGAGTTGACCCCACTGTTGAAAAGAAGGTAGTTGAACGGTTGAAACATGTAAAAAAGGAGAGAAACAACAGAAAAGTTGAGGAGACTCTCGATAAACTGCGTCATGCGGCTGAAGAGGGAACAGAAAACCTTGTGCTACCCATTTTGGACGCTGTTAAAGAATATGCTACAGTGGGCGAAATCTGCAACGTTTTACGGGAAATCTATGGCGAATACAAACCATTAACCATCTTTTAGCCATCTTTTCTAAAAAGGTCGTTGCGCCACTCTTTTTGGCAACGGGTTTTTCTTTTCTTGGTGCATGTAAAGGGAATATTACGAAGAAATCTTGTCATTCATGCTTGCATTTGTTAGTTACTAAATGAGAATTGAAAAAAAAGTTTAGAGAGTTTGAAGCGCTTCCCTTATTCGTGTTAAGGCTTTTTCTATGTTAGGAATAGAGTTAGCAAATGAGAATCGCATGTAGCCTTTGCCATAGTCGCCAAAAGCAGTGCCAGACAATGTAGCTACGCCTGCTTTGTTGAGCAGAAAATCCGGTAGTTTTTGGCTGTCCATGTTTACGCTTTTCACATTTGGAAAGACATAGAACGTGGCTTGGGGTCTCTTGCAAGCTATGCCCTCTATCTTGTTTAAGCCAGAAACTATGACTTCGCGTCTTTGTTTGAACTCTTCCACCATCCTTTTTGCTTCGTCTTGTGGCCCACGTAAAGCTTCGACACCTGCCATCTGCGAAAACGCACAAGTGCAAGAGTTAGAGTTTATCATGAGCTGCGTGATTTTTTCAGCTAAGTTTTTTCGCATAACTCCGTAACCCAGTCTCCACCCTGTCATAGCGTAGGTTTTCGAGAACCCGTCTATTATCACTGTTTTCTCTTTCATTCCGGGAAGCGAAGCAATGCTTCTGTGCTCACCTTCGTAAATCATCTGGCTGTACATTTCATCTGAAACTATGATTAAATCGTCTCTGCCTTTAACTTTGTCAGCGATAGCTTCTAAGTTTTCTTTTGTCAATACGCCACCTGTGGGGTTTTCCGGAAAGTTCAGAATAATCATTTTGGTTTTATCGGAGATTTTTTCTACAGTGTCTTCGGTGTCTATTGCAAAATCGTTTTCTTCTTTCAGCGGCATGGGCACTGGTTTCGCGCCGATGAACTTTATCAGAGACTCATAGATCGGGAACCCCGGGTTTGGATACATCACCTCGTCACCTACTTCGACGCAAGCTAGTATGCTGAAAAATATTATCGGCTTGGCGCCAGGTGTTACAACAACTTCTTCAGGGTTTACAGGAATGCGCCTTGTTTTTGAAATGTATTCCGCTATGGCTTCCCTAAGCTCAGGGATCCCCGCGGCAGGAACATAATGCGTGTACCCGGCGTTCATGGCTTTTGTTGCTGCATCTCTGATATTTTTAGGAGTGTCAAAATCTGGCTCGCCAATTTCTAGGTGAACTATTTCGCGACCTTGTTTTTCTAAGGCTTTAGCTTTTGCAAGCATCTCAAAAGCGGTTTCTGTGCCTAAATCTTGCATTCTTCTCGCAAATATTGATGACATGACTGTTCTCTCTCCAGAAACAACTACTAAAAGAAAACAAACTATATTATACTTTCCATACCGAAAACAAACCTCTAAGCGGTAGTTCTTCTGGAGTGGAAACCGTTTTCACCTTTTTTATGCGTTGCTCATTACGCAACTTCGAGCTTGTTCTTATATGAATCCCATAAAAGGGGGGACACTGGGGTGATCGCCTTTACACGTAGAGTTTGATACATTCGATGAAGAAGATGGAATAGATATGCATGTTAAAACCAATAATCTTATTAATGTTGGTTGTGTTACTATAATATTGTTTTATTGTTCTAAATTTAAGTGTGGAAATGAGTAAACTGAAATTAAGAGGGGAGATGTAGTTGCAGAGGGGTCGTCAGAAATGGGTATTAGGGGTATCTGTTCTGGCAGTGATTGTTCCTGTAAGCTTGGTTGTGCTTTCTTTGAACGGGTTTTTTTCGCATCAGCCGTTGGTTGAGGAAGTGGTTGCTGAAACAGTTGCGTGGGAAATTGAAAGGCCGTCGGAGCTGTTGAGTATTGATCAAGTTACTGAGAATATTTACGAGAATGAGGAAGCATTTTCTAACCTGACTGTTCATATTTATAATTACTGTGAGGAAGATTGGGAGTATGGCAGCTGCGATACTTTGGGTATGGGTGTTTCCGTGGATGCCAACGTCGAAGCTGGCTTTGTAGAAAATGTCAACGTGACTTTCTATGATGATATACAGCCGTCTAAGGTGTATTGGTTTGAACTTGAGGAAAGGGGTTGGTTTGACAATCTCTCTGTTGTGGACTATAGTCATTGCAGAGCTTCTGAGGAGCATGTGGAAGCTTCTGTATACATGAACGGAGTGAACCAGCCAAGACATACCCACTTCAAAGCTTCTTTAACCTGGAAGTTAAAAACTGCTAATAATGAGTCGCACCAGATAACGGTGTCTTCTGAAATCACGTATTATAACGGAACGGCTTACAGGAAGGTGGTGTTGCCTATATTCCTGCGAGTTATTGCTGATGCTGGTGGCAGCTTTGAAACTGCGAGAACAATTGGCTTTGGAAGCCACACAGCATTTATCCATATTATTGATGATCCTGAAGACTGGTATAGGATGTGGTTTGATGTTGGACAGACGGTTAGTATACAGCTTTCCATTCAAGAACCTAGTCAAGGGCTTTACCTAGATTTATACTTGTACAATCCTGATGGAACTCTAGTTGCAAACTCCTCTTCCAGAGAACCTAACAACATAGAGCAAATCACACACACAATTAACCAATCAGGCAACTGGTACATTCGAGTGCTAGATCCTTACGCAGGATATACCCTATATACCCTCTCAATAAAGGAGGAATAGTTATAAAGAAAATGTTAGCAGGCATTATGACGACAGTCGTATTATTGTCACTGACACTTCCCTTAGCTTATGCGTGGCAAATCGAGAGACCTTATCGTACTCAGATCATAAACGGTCTGGTTGAAAACAACAATACGGAAGATGCAGCCTCTGTTGGCTTGGGCGTTAACGTCAACCAATACAACGAAGGCCCGTTCAACTATGAAAATGACGATTTTATTGGCATGAACGTTACTATGACTGCAAATTCTAGGATGGATATCGAATATGAAGCGTGTTGGGAAGATCTACGGTGATTTGACGAAGAAAACTATATTGCTGATTATTACAATCAATCCTTTCTTCTTAACGCGCGCGTTTTTCTTCTTTCGTTTCGCTCATTTTTACGATAGAATTTTGTAAAGGCGAAAACTTGCTTGTGCGCTAGTTTTGGCACTGTGCGGTTTCAAATATCAACAAGAAGGATCTAGGCATTACACACAGTTCCTGCCTCACTTCAAACGAAACGCATAAATCATGTAAATTAGTTTCATTATCTCCTAGGTCGGGCGGTAGCTCAGCTTGGTAGAGCTTCCGAGTCTGCCAGCAAGCCTAGCAGACGGAGACGCTGTAGACGCCTACCAGCAAGGTGGGTATCACTCAGCCTATCAAGCGTACAGCCAATTTGGCAGAAACCGGAGTGTCGCAGGTTCAAATCCCGCCCGCCCGACCAAGAAATAACTGCAGGCGCATCTTTGACCCAAACATCATAGGAATCAACTTTATGAAACTGTCTGATGAAAGAGAAGAGTCGAGATGAACAAGAAAATCCTTTTAACAGTACTTGCGTCTGTACTCTTGTTATCATCGATACTTACTACGCAACTCGTAACAACCGTAATAGCATCAACTACATATCATGTTTACCCCAGTCAGTCAATTCAAGAAGCAATAAATTCAGCTCAGCCTGGAGATACAATATTTGTTCATTCAGGAACATACCGCGAGAACCTAATTGTAGACAGGTTTCTAACTCTTCTTGGAGAAAGCGAAGAGACCACCATCGTAGATGGAAGTGGAGAGAACCGAACAGTTATCGAGGTAACTGCCAATAACGTTTTCATTAGTGGGTTTACTGTACAAAACAGCTCACGCGCAGCAGGCACTTCATATGCAGGCATTAAGATTTCAGCACATGCATGTAACATTACTGGTAATCATGTAACAAGAAATAAGATCGGTATCTTTGTGACTTCGCAGAAAAGCAGAATCATGGAGAATGTTGTTACAAGAAATGGGCAGGGCATAGCACTATATGATTCCTCTGAAGTAATGGTTGAAGCAAACAACCTCTCCGCCAATACAGTGGGCATTTCATTAGCCTTTTCCTCTAACAACACAATTGTGGACAATAGAGCTGCGAACAGTTCCTATGGGGGACACGGCATTTACCTATCATCAAATTCCTTCAACAACACGGTTCTCAGTAACGATCTTATGAACAACTACCATGGTATATGGCTGTCAAGTTCGTCTAATAACTCAATTGTGGAAAACACCATAGCAAACAACGAACTACTGGGCATCGAACTGGCCAGTTCTCCCGACAATACCTTTTATCACAACAACTTTATCAACAATCCAAAGCATGTTGTTATTGATACCAAATCAATAAGCATTTGGGATAATGGCTATCCTTCTGGAGGAAACTACTGGTACAAGTACATCGATGTCGATGAGAAGAGTGGCCCTAATCAAGACCAACCCAGCAGCGACGGAATATGGGACAATCCATATCCTATAAATGAGAACAATCAAGACAGATATCCATCCGTGAAACCTTACGGTGAAATTCCCGATTTAATACTGGACAAAACAAAACCAACTGCAAATGCAGGTCCAGATAGAACGGCCAATGTAGGAACACCCATCGCCTTTAATGCAAGCAAATCCACCGACAATGTAGGCATTGTTAGTTATCTTTGGGACTTTGGTGATGGCACAAACGCCTCAGGCGCTGTCGTAACTCATGACTACGCTATCGATGGAACTTACACCGTGACTTTGACCGTCAAGGATGCGGCAGGAAACTCTAATACTGACCTAATAAACATAACAGTTGTTACAGTTAAATCACCTCCAGGCTGGATCATAGCAGTAGCTGTGGTGATAGGGACAGCTATCGTAGCCACGCTATTTTGGAAACATAGTATAGCAAAGACTACCAAAAAGAAAAAGTTGAAAAAGATGCGGTCTCGCAAGCATCGTTGATCCAAAAACACTTTTCATCAATGTTTAGAAAGTCCATATCTTCCCGAAGTTTTTGACTATTAATACCAGCCTTTTATGCCAATCTCATCGTCTTTTGTTACTATTGCCATTGGACTTCATTCACACATGCCTCAGGTAAGAAAGCGAGTGTCGGAAGACATGACATTTCCTAAATCTTAATATTCTTTGCATTGAAGTACACCTTAAACCGTTTTCCAACTCTAGAAACAGTAGGTTGACATGGACATTCTGGTAAATGTTGACATTCATAGGCATATAGAAGATAAATCCAAAACTCTTTTTACTTTGTATAAGAAGAGTTTTAGTGCTGAAAGGAGAAAGGAGATTCGTCTGAATGAAAAGAGTAGTGAGGATTTTCGAGAAGCAAATTTTCCGTCCGTATCAGCTGTTCGAAGCACGCCAGCACTGTCTCCGTCAAAACCCGTATCTTGTAAAAAGAAAGGAGGAGAAGCACCTTGCATAAGAGAACGCGCATTATGCTCTTTCTAACTGTGCTATTTTTCTTATTATGGATACCATTGTTGTTCCCTGCCTTGGCATCTCCAGATGCACAAGAATATGATTATGTCGATAACAACACAAGTAACGTAGACGGAGTCGCAGACCTAGGTACACACTCCAACTTTACAGCTCAACAATACGGTCCAGACTCGATTTATGACACAGTTACAGAAGAAAACACAGGTGGTGGGGGAGTTTCAATAGTTCTTGAATCATATTCAATTTATGAAAGCACTGTTGGAGCAACTTCCCATACTGTAGATAAACCGTCAGGTGTCGTTGAAGGCGATTTACTTATTGCTGTCATGAGCACCGATGGTTCAGGCGAAGACCATACTGCCCCCTTAGGTTGGACAACAATTTTTGAAGATTTCAACACTGGTAGTAGCACCTTCAGTGTATGGTATAAAATAGCAGCAACCGAACCAGACAGTTATACATTTACAATTGGGTCATCTGAGTCATGCATTCTCTCTATTTTAAGAATCTCTGGTCATGACCCAACCAATCCGATAAACGTGTATGGGAGTCCAGACTCAAATAACAACAACGCTCCTACATGCTCCTCAGTAACCACAACCGTGGATAACTGTCTCATTCTCCGCATTTTCGGCGCAGACGACGACGACGTAATAGAAGACTCTGGCTATCCATCTGGTCATACTGGTGTTTTTATTAGAGGGTCAGAAGAAGGATGGGGTGAAACAAGTGCGGGAGTAGCTTATACAAAACAAGCCACAGCAGGAGAAACTGGCATCGCTAGCTTCAGCCTAACCTCCAACGAGCAATGGGGTGCAGTTACAATAGCAATTAAACCAACAGCACAAGTAAACTATGAGTTTGATTTAGAAGTGCAGTGGACAAACGCTAATTACACACTGCCAAACGAGGAACTTTGCATATTCGGAGGAACGTTGGGGTCAGAAGACATTCAGGTAGACGTTTGGAACGGATCTACATGGCACAATCTTTTCATCGATCTGTCAAGTGGGTGGAACAACGTTTCGGTTACCGATTATCTAGTTAGCTCTACGTTCAGCATCAGGTTTATGGGAGGAACAGAAACAGGGGACACTTCTCAGGATAGTTGGGAAATAGACTGTACGTTACTACACACATGGGGAGTCCCACCAATAGCTAGTTTCTTCTATGCCCCCGATAACCCTTACACAGGCGAAACAATAACTTTCAATGCTTCGGGCAGCTATGACCCCGACGGCACTATTGTGAATTATCTTTGGAGCTTTGGAGATGGAACAAACGGTACAGACATGGTCACAACCCACACCTACGCTGACGACGGAACATACACAGTGATACTAACTGTAACTGATAACAACGAATTATCCAACACAACAGCTGCAAACGTCACAGTGCTCAATCGGTCTCCAATAGCAATCTTCACAGAGTCAGCTGAAAATGCATATATTGGTGAGCCGATCACACTCAACGCATCTGATAGTTACGATTTAGATGGCACTATTGCTAGCTACTATTGGGACTTTGGTGATGGCACAAACGCCACCGGCGTTGTCGTTAACCATGTTTATGCTACTAATGGAACTTACACCGTGACGCTAACCGTTACAGATGATGATGGCGCAATAAATTCAGCAAATTCAACAAAGACAATCCTTAAGAATGAGCAACCAGTAGCTTCGTTCTCAGAATCTGCTGAGACGGTTTATACGGATGAAACTATAATATTCAACGCGTCCAGTAGCTACGACCCAGATGGCATAATAGTTAGCTATTTCTGGGACTTCGGGGACGGAACTAACGGTACCGGTGTTACGGTTAACCATGTATACACAGACGATGGAAACTACACAGTCACACTAACAGTCACGGACAACCGAGGGGCAACTGATTCCACAAACGCCACGAAGACGATTTTAAACAGGTCGCCTCTTGCAGGCTTCACCGAGTCAGCCGAAACTGCTTATACAAGTGATGCGATTACCTTCAACGCTTCTTTAAGCTACGATCCTGACGGCTACATCGTTAGCTACTTCTGGGACTTCGGCGACGGCAGCAACGCAACAGAAGCTATTGTAGAACACGCTTATATCGAAAACGGAACCTACATTGTTACATTAACCGTTACTGATGATGACGGAGCAACTAACAGTGCCGCTTCAACCAAGACTGTTTGGAATAGACCTCCTATTGCTTTCTTCATAGAATCCACTGAAACTGCATACACCAACGAGATAATCATCTTCAACGCATCAGACAGCTATGATCCTGACGGCACTGTAGTTTCATATTTCTGGGATTTCGGAGACGGCACAAACGCTACAGGAGTTGTTGTTGACCATGCATACGCCGAGGATGGAAACTACACAGTAAGCCTACTCATAACAGATGACGATGAAGCAACAGCATCAACTAGCGCCACCAAAACTGTTTTGAACACCCCTCCTGTAGCTTCATTCACAGAATCCGCAGAGATTGTCTATACAAGCGAGACTATCGCCTTTAACGCTAGCAATAGTTACGATTCGGACGGAGCCATCGTTAGTTATTTCTGGGATTTTGGCGATGGAACTAATATCACAGGTGTTGTAGTTGGACATGCCTTTGTTGATAATGGAAACTACACCGTGACGCTAACCATAACCGACGATGATGGTGCTACTGGAACTGTTGCCGCAGTTAAGACTGTTTTGAATCGCCCTCCTATTGCCTCGTTCACCGAGTCTGTTGAAACTGTTGATACTGGCGAGTTTATCATGTTCAATGCGAGTGATAGTTATGATCCAGATGGCTCGATCGTTAGTTATTTCTGGGATTTTGGCGATGGAAACAATGCCACCGGCGTAATCGTGGAACATGCATACGCTGACGATGGAACCTATGTTGTAACCTTGACAGTTACCGACGACGACGGAACAACAGACACAACCACATCAATTAAGACCGCCTTGAATAGACTTCCTGTTACATCTTTTTCAGAGACTGCTGAAACGGTTTACACTGGTGAAACCATAACGTTCAACGCTTCTTCAAGCTATGACCCAGATGGAACTATTGTTAGTTACTTCTGGAGTTTCGGAGACGGAACCAACGCCACAGGCGAGATAGTAGAGCACGCATATGAAAACGATGGAAACTACACAGTAACCCTGACTGCTACTGATGACGACGGAGCAACAGATAGCACCACTTCAACTAAGACTGTCTTGAATAGACCACCAGTGGCTTTATTCACCGAATCTGCTGAGACGGTTTATGCTGGCGAGATCATCACGTTTAATGCTTCCAACAGTTATGATTCTGATGGTACTCTAGTTAGTTATTTCTGGGATTTTGGCGATGGAAAAAACGGAACTAGCAACGTCATAAATCATGTATACGCTGACGATGGAATCTACACAGTAACTTTAAAAGTCACCGATGATGATGGTGGCACAGATTCGAGTAGCGCTACTAAAACAGTTTTGAATAGACCTCCTATTGCAACCTTTACCGAATCAGCAGCAACGGTCTATAAAGGTGAAATAATCTACTTTAACGCCTCAGACAGTTATGACCCTGATGGATCTATAATTAGTTATTTCTGGGACTTCGGTGACGGCGCAAATGCCACTGGTGTAACTGTTGAGCATACTTATGCTAACGATGGGAGCTATACGGTAACTCTGACCGTAACAGACAATGATGGCGCCACTGACACTACCAGCGCAACCAAAACTATTTTGAATAGACTTCCCGTTGCCATCTTCACCGAATCCACAGAAACCGCCTATATTGGAGAGATTATAACATTCAACGCATCTGACAGCTATGACCCAGATGGCTACATTGTCACTTACTTTTGGGATTTCGGCGATGGAACCAACACTACCGGAATCATTGCAGACCACATCTATTCTACAAATGGAACCTACATTGTAACCTTAACTGTAAATGACGATGACGGAGCATCAGACTCGATAGCCTCTACAAAAACAATTCTGCGGAATGAACCCCCTGCTGCAATATACACTGAATCCGCAGAAACAGTATATACAGCCGAAATAATTTATTTTAACGCCTCTGATAGTTACGATTCTGATGGTTATATTGTTAGTTACTTTTGGGACTTCGGAGATACTGTTAATGCAACGGGCATAACTGTAAACCATGCCTACGTTGATGACGGTATCTATACAGTAACTTTGACAGTTACTGACAACAGAGGTGCAGCTTCATCAACCAACGCCACTAAGACCATTTTAAATAGAGCTGCAATAGCATTGTTCACAGAGTCTGCAGAAACTGTATACACTAGCGAAGCTATCACGTTTAATGCAACTGAAAGCTATGATCCAGACGGAACCATACTTGAATACTTCTGGGACTTCGGAGATGGAACAAATGGGACAGGCATAATTGTCGAACACTCCTATACTGATAATGGTAGCTACATGGTTACGTTGACGATAACAGATGATGATAGTGCAACCAGCACCGCCACAGCAACCAAGACTGTCTTGAATAGGCCCCCAGTCGCATCTTTCACAGAGTCTGCAGAAACTTTGTATACGGGAGAATTCATCACGTTTAACGCCAGTGAAAGCTATGATCCGGATGGATCTATAGCTAGTCACTTCTGGGATTTTGGCGACGGAACAAACGCTACAGGAGTTGTTGTTGACCATGCATACGCCGAGGATATTATTTATACAGTGACCCTGACTGTTACAGACGATGATGGAGCAACGGACTCTGCCTTCAGCACCAAGACTATATTAAACCGTTCTCCAGTGGCTTCTTTCATTGAATCCGCAGAAACAGTATACAACGGTGAAATCATAACATTTAATGCTTCCGTGAGCTATGATGCTGACGGCTACATCGTTAGCTACTTTTGGGATTTCGGGGACGGTACAAATGCTACAGGAGTCGTTGTGGAGCATGCCTATGTGGATCATGGGAATTACACGGTCACTCTAATCGTAACAGATGATGATGGCGCCTTTGCATCTGCAACTGCTACTAAGACTGTCTTGAATAGACCGCCAGTGGCATCTTTCACTGAGTCAGCAGAAACCGCCTATACTGGTGAAGTCGTTCTTTTTAATGCTTCAAACAGCTACGACCAAGATGGTATTATCGTTAGCTACTTCTGGGATTTTGGGAATGGCAACAATGTCACGGGTGTTGTTGTTGAATATGCTTATGCTGATGATGGGGATTACACGGTAACGCTGATCGTCACAGATGATGATGGAGCAACAGGAACCGCTACAGCAACCAAACATATTCTGAATAGATCACCTGTAGCATCCTTCACTGAATCGGCAGAAACAGTATACACCTACGAAGTAATCACATTCAATACATCAAGCAGCTATGATCCCGACGGCACTATTGTTAGTTGTTTTTGGGACTTCGGTGACGGAACAAACGCTACAGGAGTGGTAGTACAACATGCTTACGCAAATAATGGAAACTACACAGTAACTCTAATAGTTACTGATGATGATGGCACTACAGATTCAACATCGGCTATTAAAGCTGTCTTAAACCGACTACCAGTAGCTTCATTTACTGAATCCTCTGAAACTGCATACACCAATGAAATAATCTACTTTAATGCTTCTGATAGTTATGATTCTGATGGCACTATTGTTGGGTACTTCTGGGATTTTGGTGATGACACAAACGCTACAGGAACAGTGGTTGAGCATGCTTATGTGGAAGATAGCGTTTATACTGTCGTTCTTACTGTAACAGATGATGACGGAGCATCTTCATCAACATCATCCACTAAGACTGTCTTGAATAGACCGCCAGTGGCATCCTTCACCGAGTCAGCAGAAACAGTTTATACCCACGAGATAATTACTTTCAACGCCTCTGATAGCTACGATCCTGACGGCTACATCGTTGATTATTTCTGGGATTTAGGCGACGGCGCTAATGCCACAGGGATGGCCGTAAGCCATGCTTACACTGATGAAGGTGTTTATTCAGTTACTTTAACAGTTACTGACAGCGATGGAGCAACAGCGTTAGCAAATGCCACTAAGGCTGTCTTAAATAGGCCCCCAGTGGCTTTGTTCACAGAGTCAGCGGAAATTGTGCTTACAGGCGAAACTATACATTTAATGCATCAGGCAGTTATGATTCTGACGGCTACATCGTTGATTATTTCTGGGATTTCGGAGACGAAACAAACGCAACTGGTATGATAACGATGCGTTCTTACGTGGACGATGGAACGTACACAGTTACATTGACTGTTACAGACGACGACGGAGCGTCAATCTCAACATCGTCCACAAAAACGGTCTTAAACCGACCGCCTGTACCATCCTTCGACGAATCTGCTGAGACGGTTTATACTGGCGAGATAATTGCTTTCAACGCCTCTGATAGCTATGATCCTGATGGCTACATCGTTAGCTACTTCTGGGACTTTGGCGACGAAACCAACACTAGTGGCATTATAGTGGAACACGCATATGCCAATGATGGAATCTACACAGTAGTTCTAACCGTAACAGATGATGATGGAACAACAGATACTGCAACATCAACTAAAACGGTTTTGAACAGAGCGCCTGTGGCAAGTTTCGCGGAATCCGCAGAAACTGTGTACACTGGTGAGGTTATTACGTTAAATGCAAGCGGTAGCTACGACCCTGACGGATCAATCGTCAGCTACTTCTGGGACTTTGGCGACGGAACCAACGCAGCTGGCGTGATTGTGGACCACTCGTATGTAGATAACGGTACTTATACAGTCGCCGTGACGGTGACCGATGATGACGGAGTAACCGACACAACTATCTCAACCAAGACTGTGCTAAACATGCCTCCAGTGGCTTTATTCACCGAATCCGCAGAAACGGTCTATACAAGCGAAGTCATTGCGTTTAATGCTTCAAATAGCTATGACCTCGATGGCCTCATAGTCATCTATTTCTGGGACTTTGGAGATGGCACCAACGCTACAGGAACAGTGGTTGAGCATGCTTATGAGGAAGATGGCGTCTATACAGTTACTCTCTCGGTAACCGACAACGATGGAGCAATATCTTCAACATCAGCTATTAAAACTGTTTTGAACAAGCCCCCAGTGGCATCCTTCACCGAATCTGCAGAAACCGTGCTTACGGGCGAAATTATCACTTTTGACGCTTTTGATAGTTATGATCCTGACGGCACTATCGTACTCTATTTCTGGAATTTTGGCGACGGAACAAATACTACAGGCTTAACTATAGGTCATTCTTATGCAGATGATGGTAACTACACCATAATTCTAACAGTCACTGACAATGATGGAACAACTGCCATTGCTACAGCTATTAAGACTGTCTTGAATCGCTCCCCTGTCGCAATTTTCACACCGTCTGCAACAGCTGTATATACAAGTCAAATTATTCATTTTGACGGCTCAGGCAGTTATGATTCTGATGGTGTTATTGCTGAATATTTCTGGAATTTTGGTGATGGTGAAAATGCAACTGGAGTTGTTGTTGAACACACATATGCAGATGACGGAATTTACATTGTCACTTTAACCGTCACCGATGACGATGGAGCAATAGGAGTAGCTACTGCAACCATACAGGTCTTTAACAGAATCCCCATTGCATCCTTTACTGAGTCTGCCGAAACAGTCTACACTAGTGAAACCATAACGTTCAACGCTTCTTTAAGCTACGATCCTGATGGCTACATCGTTAGCTACTTCTGGGACTTTGGCGACGGAACCAACACTAGTGGCATTATAGTGGAACACGCATATGCCGATGATGGAATCTACACAGTAACTTTAACCATCACTGACAACGACGGAGCAACAGACACCACAACGGAGACTAAAACCGTCTTGAATAGGCCCCCAGTGGCATCCTTCACCGAATCTGCAGAAACAGTGCTTATCGATGAAGTCATCCGCTTTAACGCTTCCAACAGCTATGACCCCGACGGCACTATAGCATCCTACTTCTGGAACTTCGGAGATGGAACAAACGCCACAGGCGTTACCACCCAACATGCGTATTCAAGTAGCGGCGTTTACATAGTTACACTTACGGTTACGGATGTTGATGGTGCAATAGCTACCGCAACAGGAATTAAGACAGTGGAAGTAACGCCTCCTGTCGCATTATTCACCGAGTCTGCTGAAACAGTCCAAACAGAGGAGATTATTACTTTTAATGCTTCTGACAGCTATGACCCAGATGGGACTATTGTTAGTTACTTCTGGAACTTCGGAGATGTAACAAACGCTACGGGGGTTACTACCAGCCACTCTTATGCCGACAACGGAAACTACACAGTAACTTTAACCATCACCGACGACGACGGAGCAACAGCCACAGCTACTTCAACTAAGACTGTCTTGAATAGACCGCCAGTGGCTTTATTCACCGAATCTGCTGAAACAGTCCAAACAGGTGAGATCATATACTTCAATGCTTCTGGCAGCTACGATCCTGACGGCTACATCATTAGCTATTTCTGGGATTTTGGAGATAGTGCCAACGCTACAGGGGTAACAGTTGAGTATGCCTATGGTGAGAGTGGCACTTACATCGTAACCATGACTGTTACAGACGACGACGGAGCAAACAATATCGTGATGGCCACTAAGCATGTGGGAAACACTCCTCCAGTGGCGTCATTCACCGAGTCTGCGGAAATCGTGTATACGGGTGAAACTATCAGTTTTGATGCCAGTGATAGCAATGATCCCGACGGCACTATTGTTAGTTACTTCTGGGGCTTTGGAGATGGAACAAACGCTACGGGGGTTACTACCAGCCACTCTTATGCCGACAACGGAAACTACACAGTAACTTTAACCATCACCGACGACGACGGAGCAACAGCCACAGCCTCTGCAGTAAAGACTGTGCTAAACCGAGCTCCCATAGCCAAGTTCACCCAATCTGCAACGCTGGTGTATACAGGCACGCCGATCTATTTCAATGCCAGTGACAGCTACGACCGTGATGGTATTATTATTGAGTATTTCTGGAATTTTGGTGATGGTTCTAACGCTACTGGCATAGTGGTAGGTCATGCTTATACTAATGATGGGAATTATACTGTGACTTTAACGGTTACCGACGACGACGGAGCTATGGGTATGGCTAGCGGAACCACGAGAGTTTTGAATCGCGCTCCTATCGCAATATTCACCGAGTCCGTCGAAACCGTCTACACCAATGAAATAATTTACTTCAATGCTTCTGGCAGCTACGATCCTGACGGCTACATCATTAGCTATTTCTGGAATCTTGGCGATGGAACCAATGCTACTGGAATAACCATCGGACACATATACAGTGAAAATGGAAACTATACTGTTACATTAACGGTTACCGACAATGACGGTGCAACAGGCTCCACTGCCTCTACCAAAGTTGTGCTAAATCGTGCTCCTATCGCATCATTCACTGAGTCCGTCGAAACCATCTACACTGGTGAATCCATTACCTTTAACGCTTCGGACAGTTATGATGTCGACGGTACTGTTATCGAGTATTTCTGGGATTTCGGAGACGGCACAAACGCAACTGGTGTTGTGGTTAGCCATTCATACATTGATAATGGCAACTTCACAGTTACTTTGATAGTCACTGATGATGATGACGCTACCAACTCTGCCTCTGCTATCAAGACTGTTTTGAATCGTGCTCCTGTCGCACTATTCACCGAATCTGCTGAATCAGTCCACACAGAGGAGATTATTACTTTTAATGCTTCTGACAGCTATGACCCAGATGGGACTATTGTTAGTTACTTCTGGAACTTCGGAGATGGAACAAACGCCACAGGTATGATAGTTGGCCATGCACACACTGAAGATGGAAACTACACAGTGACATTAACGGTTACTGATGACGACGGTGCAGCTGACAACGCAACGTCGACCAAGACAGTGTTGAACAAGCCTCCAGTGGCATCGTTTACCGAGTCTTCCGAGACCGTTTACATTGGCCAGCCTATCATCTTTAACGCCAGTGACAGCTATGACCTAGATGGCACCATTATAAGTTACTTCTGGGACTTCGGCGACGGCACAAATGCTACAAGTATTGTCGTAGAACATACCTATTTCATAAACGGAACCTACACGGTTACTCTAACAGTCTCAGATGATGATGACGCTTCGGACGCAACTTCAGCCACCAAGACCATTCTTTGGAATGAACAACCTGTAGCTTTATTCACCGAATCTGCAGAAACCGTGTATACTGATGAGATCATCTATTTCAATGCCTCAGATAGCTATGACTCCGATGGCAACATAGCTAGTTACTTCTGGGATTTCGGAGACGGCAGCAATGCAACGGGTGTTGTTGCTGAACACGCTTATACCGAGGATGGAAACTACACGCTAACACTAACTGTCACAGATAATAAAGGAGCAACAAACACTGCCACTGCAACCAAAGCGGTGCTGAACAAGTCACCAGTCGCATCATTCACAGAATCGGCAGAAATAGTGTATACCAGCGAGGTTATAGATTTCAACGCTACGGATAGTTATGATCCAGATGGCTACATTGTAGAGTACTTCTGGGATTTTGGTGATGGCACAAACGCCACCGGCCTTACTATAAGCCATTCCTACAAAGATAACGGAACGTATATAGTGATCCTAACTGTTACCGACGATGACGACGCTTATAACTCGACGACTGCCACTAAGACAGCTTTGAATAGCCCCCCTGTTGCAGCCTTCTCTGAATCTGCAGAAACCACTTACACTAGTCAGCCTATCACATTCAACGCTAGTAACAGTTACGACCCGGATGGCTACATTGCCAGTTATTTCTGGGATTTCGGAGACGGCACAAACGCAACTGGAATAGTTGCCGAACACGCCTATTCTACAAGCGGAAACTTTACAGTAATGTTAAACGTAACAGATAATGAGGGTAATTTTGGTGTATCTACCGCAACCAAGACTATTCTTTGGAACGAGCCCCCTGTTGCATTATTCACAGAATCCGCAGAAACCTTCTATCAAGGCGAAACCATCATCTTTAACGCCAGTGACAGCTATGACCTAGATGGCACAATTGTAAGTTACTTCTGGGACTTCGGAGATGGCAGTAATGCAACGGATATGATTGTTGAACATATCTATTTAGATCATGGAAACTACACCGTAATGCTCATTGTTACGGATGACATAGGGGCAACAAATACTGCCAATGCAACTAAAACGGTTCTAAACAAGATTCCTGTCGTGACGTTTACAGAGTCTACTGAAGCTGTTTATACTGATGAAGTTATTACTTTTAATGCTTCGGCTAGTTATGACCCCGATGGCTTCATTGTCAGTTACTTCTGGGACTTCGGAGATGGAATGAACGCTGTTGGAGTTATAGTTGAACACGCATATGCTGAAGACGGATCCTATACGGTCACCTTAACCATGACTGACGATGATGGAGCAACAAACTCGGCAAGTGCTACTAAAACAGTTTTAAACAGATCTCCAGTGGCGATTTTCTCAATGTCGACTGAAACTGTTTATACTGGTGAAACCATCACATTTAATGCCTCAGATAGCTACGATCCTGACGGCTTCATCGTCATTTACTTCTGGGATTTCGGAGATGGTGACACTGCATCTGGTTTGATCGTAAATCATGCCTATTCAGATAATGGACGCTACGTTGTGGCTTTAACTGTAACGGATAATGACGCGGCAAAGGACACTGCAACGGCGACCTTTTTAGTTAGGAACCGGTCTCCAATAGCTAGTTTCGTTGAATCTGCAGAAACCACTTTTGTTGGCATACCCATTGAGTTTGACGCTTCAAGTAGTTATGACTCTGATGGCTATGTTGTTAGTTATTTCTGGGATTTCGGAGATGGTGCCAACGCTACTGGAATAGTTGCCGAACACGCCTATTCTGTTAACGGAACTTTCACGGTCACGTTGACTGTAACAGACGATAGTGGAGCATTAAATTCCGCACAAGCTGTCAAAACAATCTTGGAAAACGACCTACCGATCGCATCTTTTACAGAGTCGGCGGAGACAGTTTATGCGAGCGAACCTATCGTCTTTGACGCTTCAAGTAGTTATGACCCTGACGGATCAATCGTCAGCTACTTCTGGGACTTCGGAGATGGGACTGGTGCTACAGACATCATCACAAGTCATTCATATGTGGACAATGGAAATTATACAGTGACTTTGATGGTCTTGGACGACAGGGGAGCAAGTGGTTTCACAACAACTGTTAAGAGTGTTTTGAATAGACCGCCTATTGCATCGTTTACTGAGTCAGCGGAGACTGTATATGCTGGTGAGTCAATTAGTTTTGACGCTTCAAGTAGTTATGACCCTGACGGATCAATCGTCAGCTACTTCTGGGACTTCGGAGATGAATTTACTACCTCTGGTGTCATTGTGAACCACGTCTATTCCACTAACGGAACCTTCATTGTTACCTTAACGGTAGTGGACGATGATGGAGCCTCTGGTCTAACACAGGCAACTAAGAATCTCCTTCCAGGGGGGATGCATGATGTAGCTGTGATCAATGTTACTCCTGCTGCTTCCGACGTTTACAAGGGTCGAATTCTCAACACCACGGTCACCGCCCTCAACCAAGGAACAGTGCCTGAAACCTTTAACGTCACCCTATACTACTCAGAAATCCGCGGTTGGCACTTAGTTGAGACAGATGGGCGTCTCGTGTGGTATTCCGATGTTGACGCCTCTGCAAACTTCCTTTTGCTAACTTCAGTCAACATACCTAGCGGTAATTCTGTGTTAGCTTTTGACACGAAATATGACATCGAATTCCTTTGGGATTTTGGCTTCGTTCAAGTATCTAGGGACGAAGGCATAACATGGGTCTCCTTAGAAAATGCATATACAACATACGACCACGAGTCTAGTGCCGACCAAGACATAATCACAAACCTTCCAGGGCTCACTGGAACAAGTCCAAACTGGCCGGAATGGATGACAATGACGTTCAACCTAACAGACTACGCCGGAGAAACAGTATTGTTAGGATTCCGCTACATGACTGACGCGGCAACCCTTGGAGAGGGTTGGTACATCGACAACATCAGAGTTAATGGCGATACCATCTCAGATCAAGATTTCGAACAATCCAACCCGCTGCCCACTAATGCCATTCAAACACTAACCGTCACCAATCTAGCTCCTGACGGTCAAACGACTTTAATCTTCAGCTGGAACACAACGGGTATACTCAGCGGAAAATATGCCTTAAGCGCAACAGCTGACGCCGTCGCAGGCGAAGTAGACACATCTGATAACACTTATGTTAATAGTATAGTTGAAGTGAAGAGAAATCCTGATGTCAACGGAGATGGACTTGTAGACATTTACGATGTCGTCGCTGTTACTGGGATCTACGGTTGTCGGGAAGGAGAGGCTGGCTGGAACCCGAAAGCCGATGTGGTGCAAGATGGAGTAATCAACATCTATGATGTTGTTGCAGTTACAGGCCATTACGGCGAAACTATCCAATATTAGACTCAATTCTGAGCGAATTCTATCCACCAATTCGCTTGAGACATTGATAGCTTCCAATATCGTACTGGAGATTCACACTTTCAAAAGCGCCTCGCTTATATAGTCAAATGAAACAAGATGTTTTTTGCCAATCATGGATTGCAAACATATCTATTATGCGCGCTCAAGCTGGCTGTGCCTACTGTTGATTCTGTGCTTCGTAGGGCTTCACATATTTTGGAATGGTATATTTGTCATTTCCCAAGCAGAATCTATTAAAAACCAACTTAGAACAAGGATAAGATAATTTCTTGAGTGAAAGAGAATTGATCTCTTATTTTTTTCAGTTATTTGCTCGGGCTAACAAACTCTTCCTTTTAGACGAGGGAAAGTTTCATTAAACGTGCTAATACTTGGATTCTAGGCTTATGGTGAATTTTCACCTAAAACTTATGTTAACATTTCTTTCTAAGATGTTATATATTGATCTCTCTAGCATTTTCTTTTGTTTTTTGGCCTTCTCCAGTAGTTGATCATGCTCCTTTTTCGAAGCGTCAAGCTTAACAGTAGCCGTTTTTTTCCGTTTTCGCAATTCCTTAAGCCTCTCTCGCAATTGTTTAATCTTTCTCTGTGCCACTTGCGTTTCTTCTGAAGACAGTAGTTGCTGATTTAAAGAGAAAGCATGTGCACAATTTTGGTGTAGATCATCCAACGTATTCTCGTTTAGAATTGCGTTGATTTCCTCTCGCCCTTTTCTCAAACGGCTACTTTTCAGTTTAAGTTTTCCCTCATCCATCGCACGTTTTATCTTTTTCAGTATGCTTTTAAGTGTCGGGTAACCAGGCTCCTCAGTAGCGAAAGCGATAAACGGATCGTCCAAGTACTGGCTAAGCTTTTCTGCCTCTTCAGATTTAAGAGTGTACCCGGGACCTCTTGTCAAATTCGCAAACTTCAGAAAAGGTTTTCTAAAATGCCTAAAATCATAGTTCACCTGTTTCCTTAGCTGCTGAACCCTTCGGTTCATCTCAGCGAGATCGCCAAGTTCTACACTGTCCTTAATAGATTCGATGGTTTGTTCGTTTTCTTCTATCTTCTTCTGAAAAGATTGCATCTTCTCTTTAATTCCCGCCTTACGCCCTTCAACTTTACTTAGTTCATTCAGTAACCTCATCGTTTCATCAGTCTCTAAAAACAGCTCTTCTACGACTCGTGCTTTTGAATAATCGCCTGACAGAAAAACGCTTAACTCGGAGATTGAACCTGCCAGTCTGCTGAATGCGAAGTCAACTCTCTTTCGCGCTATAATAAACAGAGGTGAGATTCGGGGAAACCAAGCATTCCTTTCTCTCGCAATGGAAGAAAACATTTTCTCTAAATCTTTATGCAGCTTGTCTAATTTATTGAAAGACATTTCTTCTGGAAAAACAATTTTGTCGATCTGTTTTAGAAAATACTTGGAAAGTTTTTCCGTCACTTTAGCTTTGCGAACTGCCTTCCCACTTTCTATTCCTTTTTTTCCTTCTTCTGCCAATTTTTCACAAATCTCACGGGCATCGTCTAGTCTCTCCTTGATTTTATCAACCAATTTCTTATGTTCTTCGTTAAGGGGCTGCAGAATGCTGGGTGTTTCTCTTTTAAGCCACGGCTTAAGTTCTTTGATTTGTATCTCAAGGTTTGTGGAAATTATTGTCACCTCCATGTCTAGGGTGATGGAACAATTTAAAAATAGGCAAAGTTGCTATTTAGAGGTTCCCACAAAAAGGCACCTAAGGCATTGTTATTGAAGGCTATAGCAATCCTGTTTCTTACTCTCGGCAACCCAAAAGTTTACAATCTAGGCAACAATTAAGGCTAAAATATCCGAAACCTCTTGCTTCTAAAGGAGCAAAGGAAAGTTGGATTATGAAGAGAGTCTCAGAAATCCTTGCTAATGTACGTATAGAAAACAGGAAAAACCTGTTGGAACCCGAAGCCAAGGCTATATGCCAAGAATATAACATTTCAGTCACAAGGTTTAAAGTGGCTAAAAAAGAGGGAGAAGTCGTCAAATTTGCTGAAGAAATCGGCTTTCCAGTTGTGCTTAAAATTGTTTCACTCGGCATTATCCACAAATCAGATGTAGGTGGTGTTATGCTGAACTTGAAAACTGCTAATGAAGTAGAGCAAGCTTACAGAACGATTCTCACTAACGCGAAGAAACATCAGCCAAACGTAGAAATATCGGGGGTCCTTGTGCAAGAAATGGCTCCGCAGTCAACTGAAGTCATAGTGGGTGCTATCAAAGACGATCAGTTTGGGCCATCAGTAATGTTCGGTCTAGGCGGAATTTTTGTAGAAATTCTAAAAGACGTGGTCTTTCGCGTCGCCCCTGTGTCAAAGCAAGAAGCCGAGTTGATGATTACTGAGATAAAGGCTTATCCAGTTTTAAGGGGATATCGGAACCAGCCGCCTCTCGATACCAACGCCATAGCAGATGTAATAGTTAACACGTCAAAACTTGTAATGGATTACCAAGAGATAAAGGAGTTAGACTTAAACCCTGTGATGGTCTACGAAAAAGGAGCTAAAACGGTTGATGCAAGAATCATACTTGAATAAAGTTGTTTTAAACTCGTCGAAAAGCGAAATTCTCTCAAAGCTTCAAATTCTATCAGCAATGCCTCTTTTCGAAGGTTAGACGGGGCAGAAAAATTGTCTAACGAAATAACGCAAAAAATCAGAAAACTAAGCCAAGAACTCAAATCTCTTAGAGAGAAACGGGACTCTTTCAATAAAGAGGCGAAACAATGGGCTGAAAAAAGAGATACAATTCACAAACAAATTAAGGATTTGCGATTGGAAGCTACAAATATTAGAGAACGACGAGATGCAATGAATGCAAAAGTAAAAGATTTAAAGTCTCAAAGAGATCAAACGATAGCTCTTATAAAAGAGGAAATCGAAGAAACCAAGCAATTAAAGGAAAGGTTACGCCTTCTAACCGCAAAGAAACCAAAGCGAGCTGCAAACGCTATAAGAAGAGAAAAAGAAGAAATTGAATGGGAGATTCAAACAACCTCCTTAACACTTCAAGAAGAAAAACCCCTCATCGAAAAAGCAAATCAACTCGAAATCAAACTTAACATTTACCAACAAATAAACGATGCAAAAGAAAAAATCACGGAGTTACAAAACGAAATAAAGATAATGGACGAAGAAGCGAGACTTTTCCACACACAACTTTCAGAACTAGCCCAACTAAGCCAAGAACACCACAATAAAATGATGGAAACCATAAATAAGGCAAAAACGTTACAAACCGAAGCAGACAACCATCATCAAATTTTCCTTCAAAATAAGCAAAAATCCCAGAAGATTCACGCAAAATATGCTGAAGTTGAAAAGAAAATTAAAGCACTAAAAAAAGATTTGGCAGAAACAGAAGAAAAAAGAAAAATGCTGCAGCAAGAAGAAACACGAAAGAAGTTAAAGGCAAAAGCGTTAAAGAAACTAAAACAAGGCGAAAAACTTACGTTAGAAGAATTCAGGCTCTTAGCGGGAGAAGAAACGACTTAATTTTCAAGTTAAATACTTATACTACACACGAAGTTTCTTATTAATAGAACATAAAGTTAAAGTTGCAACAGTCTGAAAGAAAAGTGGAAGCTTTCAATGGCGTCAAAAGAAAAAGAAGAAAGGCTACTGATTTTATGCGTTGACCGAGATGGCGACATAGACGCTAAGACTGGAGAAAAAACTCCTATATTAAGCAGAGAGAGAAACCTCGATGCAGCAGTGTCTTTAGCCTTGAAAGACCCTGAAGAACCAGACGCTAACGCCATGTTTGAAGCTGTGAGAGTCTACGACCAACTTAAGAAACAAGGGCAACCTCACGAGAATTTCCAAATTGCTACAATCTCCGGCTCGCAGTTACTTGGTGTTGAAGCCGACAGGAAGCTGGTCAGAGAATTGAATGAAGTTTTAGAGACTTTTCCAGCTAACAGCGTAATACTTGTAACCGATGGCTACTCAGATGAGGCAGTTTTACCACTGATTGAATCGAGAGTACCTGTCACATCCGTTCGGAGAATAATCATCAAACACAGTAAATCCATCGAAGAAACTGCGGCATTGTTCAGTAAATATCTGAAGATGCTCACCGAAACCCCACGCTACTCAAGAATCGCCCTCGGAGTCCCTGGGCTCCTTCTAATAATATTAGTTGCAATGTATTTGGGTGCAGGTGCACTCTGGATATATTATACATGGATATTTTTTCTGATAGTTCTGGGAGCCATTCTTCTCGTAAAGGGATTTGGTATTGACAAAGCAACTATGCATTTCATTCGATGGATTAGAGAATATGAACCACCTCCACTTCCCGTTCAAATTGCAGGTTTTGCTTTCGCTGCGGGAATCATCGCCGCCACTGTCGGAGTATTTCTAGGAATAAACGGAGCAGCAGAATTGGTTGGCACACCACCAGCAAATCTGGAGCAATGGCTGGGTTTGCTGCCAAGTCTTACAGGTGAATTTATTGAACAAGGCATATACCTAATAGTCATTGGCATTTGCGTCGTATTATCTGGAAGAACCATCCGTTGGTATTTTGAACGGGATATTCGGCTTCTACGCACCTTAGTCATCATCGTTGTGATTGCTTGGTCTTCACAAATATTTAGTCAAGTTTCATGCATTCTTATCGATCCTACGGTGGCATGGGCTGAACTTGTCTTCACCATATTCATTGGCATATTGTTAGCCATCGCCACATCTCTCGTGGCTCTTGTAATAAACATAAAGTATGGTAGCTTCTTCAAGAAGAGGAAGAAGAAAGTTGAAGAATTTGAGCAAAGCTAGCGTAGCAGTTATTGGCGGTAGTGGCTTTGAGGGTTTTCTGAAAGAAGTTGAACATGTTCGAGTTGGAACTCCATACGGATTTCCCTCACCAGTTTCCATTCGAAAATTCGAGAGAAAAACTGTGGCTTTTCTTCCCCGCCACGGTTTAAATCATACAGTCCCCCCTCATCGCATAAATTATCGCGCTAACATCTTTGCTTTGCATATACTTGGAGTGAAGCGAGTTTTTGCGACTAATGCCGTAGGCGGCATCAATAGACGCTTAAAGCCAGGAGACTTTGTGGTTCCTCACGATTTTGTGGATTTCACTAAGCATAGGAAAGGGACTTTTTATGACGATGCCCCTGTGACACATGTCGATATGTCTCAGCCGTATTGCTCCGAGATTCGCAGTGCTTTGATAGAGGCTGTGAAACATGTTGGAGAAAACGTTTGGGATAGGGCAGTTTTGGCCTGCACCGAAGGCCCACGATATGAAACGCCCGCAGAAGTTAAGATGCTTCGGAGTTTTGGATGCGATGTAGTAGGAATGACTGGCTTACCTGAAGCTGTTCTCGCGCGAGAGTTAGAGATGTGTTACGCTTCGCTTTGTTATGTTTCTAATATGGCTGTTGGATTACAGAAATGTCAAACCGTCAGCGAACTTACTCGAATTGCAGAAAAAAAGAAGCTTATTATTGAGCAAGTTTTAAAAGAGGCAATTTCTTCTTTACCAAAGACGCATGGTTGCATTTGTGCTCGTGCCTTAGAGGACGCACAGCTTTGAGGTTTCGTCTATTATGTTAAAAGGCTTGCTTTCGGCGATTGGTGCTTACAAGATTTACGAGCGATGGCTGTGGTACCAAGTTAAAGGCGGCAAGATGCCGGAGCATATTGCTATTATTTTGGATGGTAATAGGCGCTGGGCTTCTGAGCGATTGCTTGAGTCGTGGGTCGGTCATCAGTATGGAAGTGCACGAGTTAGTCAGCTGCTTGATTGGTGTTTGGATCTGGGAGTACGGTGCGTGACTTTATATTCGTTTTCTACTGAAAATTTTGCACGAGAGCCACAAGAGGTTGAAGAGATTTTTCGCATTGTTAAGGAGAAGTTGCAGGAGATTTTAACCGATGAGCGCATTCATAAGAATAAGGTTCGAGTGAAGATTATTGGACGAATTGAACTTTTACCTAAGAAACTGCAAGAACTGATTCGGGAAGCAGAGGAGGCTACGCAAACCTATGACAAGCAGTTTTTGACTGTGGCTTTAGCTTATGGAGGGCGAGCTGAGATAGTGGATGCCACTAAGAAGATTGCTGAGAAGGTAAAACAGGGAGAACTGCCTGTAGAGAAGATCGATGAAAAAGTGTTTGAGAAGTTTTTGTATACGGCTTATATGCCAAAGCCTGATCCCGATTTGATCATTCGGACTAGTGGAGAGGAACGGTTGAGCGGATTTTTGCTGTGGCAGAGCGCCTACAGCGAGCTGTGCTTTTTGGATGCGTTTTGGCCTGATTTTCGGCGAATTGATTTGTTGCGGGCAGTGAGAACTTATCAACAACGTAAACGCAGGTTTGGAAAGTAGACAATATTCACGCTCTCGCCTTTCTTTCCTGCCGTGTTTTCTTTATCATCAGTTCTACCTGTTCGACAGCGGTTCCTAAATATTTCTGTGGGTTAAGGGCATCGCTAATCTCTGTTTTTGTTAAGAATTTCCGTATTTTTTTGTTCTTAACTAAAACTTCTTTGAAATGGCGGTTTTCTACTTCGCTCTTTATTGTTAGTTTTCTGAGAAGTTCATGGGCTTCTTGGCGGTTCATTCCCTTTTGCACAAGCGCGGTCATGACAGCCTCAGACATCATCCGCCCCCCTGTTATTGTCAAGTTCTGCCTCATCCGTTCTTCGTCAACTCGCAAGTCGGTTAAGATGTTGATCATCAGAAATAACATGTGATCAACTAGAATGCAAGCCTCTGGAATTACGAAGCGTTCAGCTGAGGATTGTGTTAAATCTCTCTCATGCCATGTTACAACGTTCTCAAGTGAAGGTATAATCAAGCCTCTCAGAACTTTCGCTAATCCACAAACTGTTTCACAAGTCTCGGGGTTATGTTTATGCGACATTGTAGAGCTGCCCACCTGTTTCTTATATTCGAAAGCCTCGAACAGTTCCGCAATTTCCGGTCGTTGCAATTCCCGAATTTCGGTGGCAATGTTGTCTAAAGAGGAAGCAATTATGGCTAGAAGACAAACGAGTTCTGCGTGGAGGTCGCGCTGTACAATTTGTGTGGAAATGTCAGCGTGTTTTATGCTTAGTTTTTTCATTACAAGTTCTTGAATCTCAATGGCGTGTCGTCCCAACCCTGCTTGGGTCCCTACAGCACCAGTCATTTTCCCAACCAGCAAACGTTCACGACATTGCTTTAATCGTTGGATGTTTCGAGCGTTTTCTCGCATCCAAATCGCAAATTTGAAGCCTAAAGTTATTGGCAGAGCATGTTGACCATGTGTTCTGCCAGTTATAATTGTTCCTTTGTACTTGTTGGCTTTTTTCATCAAAATTTGTTCTAGAGCGTCTAATTTTTGCTCAACAAGTTTTACAGCATCCTTTAGCATAAGCGCCTTTGTGGTATCAACGATGTCGTAGCTTGTTGCACCTAGATGAACATAGGCACCGCTTGGGCCACTTTGCTCGGCTAAAGCTCTGACAATTGATGCCACGTCATGTTTAATCTCACGCTCGATAGCTTTGACACGTTCAAGCTTAACGTATCGCACCGAAGCTTTCTGCATAATTATTTCTGCGTCTTTTTGCGGGATATTCCCAACTTCGGCGTGTGCCCATGCGAGAGCAGCTTCAACGTCTAACATTCGCTGAAGCTTATTTTCTTCTTCGAAAATCTGTCTCATCTCTTTGGTTCCATAGCGACCAGTGTCAATAGGGAGAATCGGCATTCACCTACCCCTAAACATGTTAATACAATACTGCTTTAAAGATTAGGCTTTTTACTATTTGCTCTACACTTTACAGTGGAGAAAGACGAATGGGTGCTTTAATTGCTGCTGTAGACAAAAAAGACTCAAACATCTCTGATGCAGCTATTACGATGCTCGAGATGCTAAGCCACCGAGGTTCTGATGCCTTCGGAATTGCTTCGCCCCATAGAACTTCAATAAAAAGCACTGTAGAGGAGCTACAGAAAGAACACATAGACTCGAACGCTTTGATAGGTCACAATTTTGGCAAAACCCTGTCTAAAGATAAAGCTCAACCTGTCCAAAATCGAGATTTCACTCTTGTTTTTGAGGGACGCTTGTTTCCCGCTCCTGCAAAGAATGAAGCGGAATACGTGATTAATAAGCTCATTAATGTTGAGAACAAGGCAGTGTATCTCCTTCAAAATTTCAATGGTGCCTACTGCTTTGCGATAGCAAAAGATGATGAAGCTGTAGTGGGGCGAGATACTGTTGGAACATGCCCACTTTATTTCGGTGAAAACGAAGACATTTGCGTTGTAGCTTCGGAACGCAAGGCCCTGTGGAAAATAGGTGTAATAGAGGCTAACTCGTTTCCGCCTGGAAAACTGGCTGTTATCAATAAGAAAGGATTCTGTTTTAAAACCGTTAAAACTATAACCCAGCCACCTTTGCAAAAAGTGGACATGAAAACTGCTGCACAACAGCTCAAACAAGTCTTGCTTAAATCAACGAAAGAACGCGTTTCAGATGTTAAAGATGTCGCAGTGGCTTTTTCTGGAGGCATCGACAGTAGCATAATCGCCTTTCTGGCTAAGCTATGCCATGTTAATGTGCACCTAGTTTGCGTAGCGCTAGAAGGACAAAAAGAAACTGCCTTTGCGGAGCGTGCTGCAAGAACTTTAGGCTTACCTTTCCATTACGTAGCATACTCTATTGACGATGTGAAAGAAACTCTTCCAAAAATTCTGTGGTTAATCGAAGAACCCAAACCTGTAAACGCAAGCATTGCGACACCCATTTTTTGGGTTGCTGAACAATCAGCTAAACTTGGCTTTCGCGTTTTAATGGCAGGACAAGGAGGAGACGAACTTTTCGGCGGATACCACCGCTACCTCGAAGACTATGCGAGACACGGTTTAGTTGGCTTACAGAGAAGACTCTACCAAGATGTGGTTTCGTCCAATGAATCAAACTTTCAAAGAGACAACAAAGTATGCGCTTTTCATAAAGTGGAGTTAAGGCTGCCCTTCGCTGACTGGAAGGTAATTCAACTCGCCCTAAGCCTCCCTGCTGACTTGAAAATTGCCTCATCAAAAGATGCACTACGAAAAAGAGTTTTAAGACAGGCAGCAAGAAAACTTGGAATCCCAAAGTTCATAACAGATAAACCAAAAAAAGCCATCCAGTACACAACAGGCGTAAATCAGACAATGAGAAAACTTGCTAAAAAGGAAGGCTTAACTCTGCGAAAATACGTAGAAAAGACCTTCTTGAAAACGTACAAAATGCTGGAATAAAAAATGGCGAAAACAGCCATAATCTTTACGCCTAAATATTATGAACACAACACTGGGTCCGATCATCCAGAAACTTCAAAACGGCTCAAAGTGATAATGAAAGAACTGGAAAAACTGAACCTATTTTCTACTGTGAGCAAATGTAAACTAGTTAAACCTGACATAGCCAGCATGGAAGATTTAAAACTCGTTCACACTCCAGAACACATCCAACTAGCAAAACGTATCTGTGAACACGGTGGAGGCTTGCTTGACCTTGGCGACACCGTAGTTTCTTCAGAAAGCTTTGAAGTGGCACGCTACGCTGTTGGAGGAGCAATAAAAGCTGTAGACCTAGTTTTGAGCAAAAAGTTTAGGAACGCCTTTGTCTTGGTTCGTCCGCCTGGGCATCATGCAGGACCATATTATGCTGCGGGTTTCTGTGTGTTCAACAACATAGCTGTTGCAGCAACACACTTGGTTGGAAGGTTTAATTTTGAAAGGGTTCTAATTCTAGATATAGATGCTCACCACGGGAATGGAACACAAGAAATCTTTTACGATACAGATAAAGTTCTTTACATAAGCTTACATGAAGACCCTCGAGAATTTCCTGGAACTGGCTTTGTAGATGAAATTGGGGAAGGTGAAGGACTAGGATATAATGTTAACATTCCCTTTCCCTTCAGAGTCAGCGACAAAGCATATCAGAAGGCAGTTGACGAGATTGTAGTCCCCCTTGTACGGCAGTATGCGCCTCAGTTTATTTTGGCATCTGTTGGTTATGACGGCTACTACGGCGACCCTGTGGCGAAGCTAAGCCTTTCTGCAACCAGTTACGCCTCAACCTTTGAGAAAATCATTGATTTAGCGTCAACTCTTTGTGAAGACAGATTTGTGGCCATGTTAGAAGGTGGCTACAACCTTAGACAACTGGGAAAACTTGTAGCGTTAACAATTTCAAAGATGGCGAGTTTCCCATACTCAATGAGGGATGAGAGTCCACCTGTAAGTTCAAGAGCCGAGAAACATGCAGAAAAGGTTTTAGAAGAAGTAAAGAAAGTACAGTCAGCTTTTTGGAGTTTAGAGCCGTAAAGCCTATTCTACGATTTCGATTGCGCCATTTGGACACTGAACTTCGCAGGCTCTGCAGACCAAGCATTCCTCTTGCTTGACAGGTACAGATTTTTCGTCTTTTATTTCAAACACTTCCACGGGACAGACGTCAACGCATGTGCCGCATCCATCACATTTCTCCGAATCTACTTGTACCTCAACCATTACTTGTCAACCCCTTAGTTTTAGAAGCTTAATGAAAGGACAGGTTTTTAATAAAAATGTTTGGGTCAGCGTTTGATGCTGCTATTCTCTAAGTCTCAAGATAAGCCCGTCTATTGTTATCCTTGCTTTCTCCCGTCTCTGCAAATCACCTTCAAGGAGTCGCCGATAGGTTTGAGCAGAAATTTCCCCACGTTTGAATCTGACTTCAATCCGCCTAATATCTGCCTCGATGTTGTCAAGCTCTGTTTCTGCAACTTCAAGCCGTCTCATCATGTCTGCATACTTCGCTCCACCGCTCATAATTCCCCGCTGCAAGTCTGCCAACTTTTTAGAAAGCGAGGAAAGCCGATTCTCTAGAGTAATTTTTCGCACTTTGTACCGTCGCCTAGAAATCTTGCCTTTTCGTGCTTTCTGTTTTATTTGCTCAAGTTCAGAAAGAATCTTCTTCTTATCTTCATAAGTCTCAACAAATTCGTTCAATGTTTTGCGAGGAACCAAAACTACTGAAACAGATACGGGAGCTTTGGGTCTTTGCCAAGCAAAAGCGATGATGGAGCCAATTATAACTAAGGCACTTGTCCAAAGCGTTGGTCGGAAAGACGCCCAAAAAATCGCGTAGCTGTAGGTGAAACTCCATTGTTCATTTTGTAGCCACGTGATGTTAAAGAGTGAGAGAAAAAGTGTTTCTTGAAAAACACCTCTTTGAATGCTAAATGTTCGCTGTGGGAAAGATTTAACTACAGCGCCTTCTGGGAAAATAATCTTTACAGTGAAGGTTTGTGGTATCATCTGCAAGTTTTCAGAGAGGCTAAGTGTCAGCATGTAGCTTTGTGGGTCTTGCTGAACAAGATGGTTTTCTCCAAAAAGATCGTAGACAACTCTGAAGCTTCTCGACTGATTTTCCACTAAATTAAGCGAAATTTCGTAGGTATTGGTCTCGTTTTCAAGAAGTTCAGCGTTTAATTTTTTTCCTTGCTCGTCGAAAGCGGAAACATCGCTGCCATCCTTAAGAAGCTGTAGTCTTATGTTGCTAACCGTGAAGGCTGTTTGGCTTTTTAATAAGAACAGCTCAGATAAGGAAATATGTCCGTTCGTATCTATGGTTATTTCTCGACTCAGTTTACTCACTGAAAAACAAGCAAAATCATCTTTAGTTTTAGAAGTAAAATTGACCTTTGTGGACATTCGTGCAAAATTTTGAAGGGGGCTTTCCGTGTAATTTAAATAGTAACGTTCACTCTTTTGAGTGGTATTGAAAGGAAAATCGTTGTCAGTATAATTTGCGTTTTTAGGCAAGATAACAGTAACATTGCACGTAGAAGCATTTTGAGCGAGGCTTGGATATAAAGGAAAATCAACTGTAAACGTATATTCTGTAGAAGAATCAATTAGGTCTGAAAAAATGAATATCACCGTGAAAGTGTAAGGTTGCCCATTATAAAGCAGGTCACGTACTTCATTAGGGAAAACTACCGTTACGCCGTAATATCCTACAACTCCCAGACCTGCGTCTAAAATTACATCCAACTGTTCATTGAAGTCTTCAGCATTATAAGCCATAGAAAAACGAAGGTTTGTTTTGTACTTCAGCGGAAATCCTATTGAAAAGTTCTCTATTGTGGCGTTTTCAGTTGTTGGAGATATTTTTATTGTATCGTTAATAAGGAGGATTCCACCATAGATCGGTGTTATTACGTGATCTATCCTGTCGACTTGGATTTGTGAAGGTGAGGTTGCATATGTAGTATGTGGAGAGAGTAAAAAAATTGAGCCAATTGAAAGGAAGAATATTAATAGGAATAGCGTTGCTTTTTTCAAGTTATATGCCTCTCATCAGGTCTTCCGTATCTATTGCGGACTATCCTTATTTACTTTCCTTTATTTAGTTTTCAGAAAATCTGTTAATCTTCTGTCCTTCAAGTCTACATAATGGCTTATATGCCGGGTAAAATTTACGCCAATAATTCGTTCGAGGTCTGATGAAAAACGGATCTTAGTGACTCTTCTGGTTTGAATTATTTTCTTAGCAGTTTTAGGACCGACACGAGGTATTCGCATCATTTCACTATGGCTTGCGGTATTCAGGTCTATAGGGAAAAGGTCTAGATTTGCTTTCACAAATGCTAGTTTTGGGTCCATGTTTGGCAAGAAGCCTTCGTCGCTTACTACTGAAGCAAAATCGTCAGCTGTAAATTCGTAATCCCTTAACAGAAAGGATACTTGGTATAGACGGTATTCTCTTGAAGGCGGGCAGGCATTCTGTTTTTCTAAGGGTGTTTGAGGAACTGGTTCAAAGCCACTGTAGTACACTCTTTTTAGCTCCATTCTTTCGTATAGCCATTCTGTAGCTTGGATGTACTGCCAATCATTGTCATCTATTGCGTTAACAATCATTTGTGTATCGACACCAGACTTTACATAGCCGCAGGTTGGCTTGTAGGTTTTTGACCTTGCGTTTTTTGCTTCTGTAACTATCCATTCCATACGTTTCAAGATTGCTTCTTTGAAGCCGCCTTTATCCGAGCATAGTTCGCTGAAGACTTCTTTGTTTGGAGCTTCAAGGTTTATGCCAATTCGATCTGAAAGTTCTGCAGCTTGCTTTATCAGATGCTTGCTTGTACCAGGCATGATTCTTAGATGGATGTAACCAGTATATCCGTTGTTTCTGAGGATTTGGAGAGTCTCTAGTTGTTTTTCGGTTATGTAGTCAGGGTCTTTGGTTATAGAGCTTGTAAGAAAGAGACCGCAGATTTTTCTTTCTTTCCACAAATGCATGGTGACTTTAGCGAGTTTTTGTGGTTGCCACGTCATTCTTGTGCAGTTTCTTTGTGCACGAAAGATGCAGTATTTGCAGTTGTTTTGACAACTACTTGTATACAACGTCTTGAGCAATGGTGTACATTTTCCCCGGGCAGCCGCTTCGTATATGGGGATGGATGTGTGGTCGAATTCTGCGCCCAGTTTAAGCATGTGCCATTTGTCTCGTTTCTTAAAGGGGCTTGTCACTGCTTTTACCGATTTAGTATGCGGATTCCTGAAGAAAATGGTTTTTCACAATGGTCTTGTTAATTTTTGAGAAAAACTATTGCTTGCTTACTTTAAAGTAGTATCCTTACGCTATACTCTTTGTAGAAAGAAGAAACCTTTAACGGATAGAATTGGCATAAAAGAGGTGAAAACTACATGAAAAGAAACATCGTTAAGAAAAGGCTTGAATGGGCATACAGTTTTGAAACAAGCAAGAAATGGCTTACAGCTATCCAAGTTGACAAAACTGGAAGCAAGCACACTCAGATAATGTATTCAAAAGGCTTATACCAATACTGTGAGTGGTTAGACAAGACTCCAGATCAGCTAATCGAAGAAAGAAAGGAACAGATAAAAAGCGAAGACAAACGCACACAGCATAAAGCAGAGGAAGAGTTAAGGGAATTTTGCGCATGGCTTGAAAAAGAGAAAGGAATTAAAAAATCCACTATTGCAAACCGTTACCACTCAGTTATCAAAAGCTTCTATGCTTACAACTATTATCCGTTAAGGCTTAAAATCCCAAAGTATGTCAGTAGAGAGATTCAACCGCACACAGCAGAAACCATAAAGAAAATGCTTGGCATGATCGACGTAAGAGAAAGAGCGATAATTTTAGCCTTAAAAGATAGTGGCATGAGCAGAGAAGACTTCGTAACTTTGAAGTATGGAGACATTAAAGAAGAATTAGAAAACGGAAAAGAGTTCATACATCTAAGAGTGATACGACAGAAAGAGGCTCTTGAATACGACACTTTCTTAGGCAAAAATGCGGTTGAACAACTTAAGGCTTACTTGGAATTGAGAAAGCAGAGAGGCGAAGAATTAACCAAAGACTCTCCATTATTCACAACTGAAAGAGCCTATGGAAAACCTATAACTCCTGAAAACCTATCTACAATCTTCGACAGAATCAGTAAACAAACTGGAACAACAACAAGCCCTCATAGACTAAGAAAATTCTTTGAAACACACATGGGTTTAACCGCACCAAGCATGTTAGTCAAATACTGGATGGGACATTCGCTTGGTGTTGAAAAAAGCTACTTCATCCCTCCAGTTGAAAAACAGAGAGAGAAGTATGTTGAAGCTTACAAAGAGATCGATATATTCAAAACTGAAATCAGCGAAATTGAAAGAAGAAAACAGAACATCGTAGATAACCTCAAACTATTACCAAACATAACACCAGAAAAACTTGAATGGATAATAAATCAGCTAGGATACGCAACTACACACGAAGAAATAGATAATGTTATAGATCAAGTCCAGAAACGAGAAAATCTTGACCGTTTTACAGTTGAAAAACGTTCCGTAACCGAGGAAGAGGATTGTCAGAAAATCGTAAGCGAAAAAGAGCTTGAAACGTGGCTTGCGAAAGGTTGGCATGTTGAAGCTGTGCTGCCTAGTGGCAAGATTGTGATAAGCAATGAGTAGAATAGTGTGGCAAAAGGGAAAAAAGATCACTTACAAGCATTTTCTCTTCTTTCTGACTTATGAGGAAGCTGACATAATCGGAAAAGAAAGAAGGTATGGAAGAACAATAGTCATAGGTTTCCGATCTCCCTTTCTGAAACGCCTAATAAAAGCTGCAAACGATTGCATTAATGGAATGCGCTACCATTATCCTATTTGCTGTATTGTCAATTTCTGCATGGACAGAATATTGGATCGACCAAGCGCACAACTAAGATGGAGCCGCAGAACAGACTATGTTGAATGCGCATGGCATGTTAGGAGAAACGGCGGAAGAAAAAAGATTCCAGAGGATTTGTACTGAGGTAATTAACTAAACCGAAACATTGTTTCCTTTTCGAGGCGAACGAACGACAACTATTAGAGTGGAATTGGAGAACTTAGTGCATAAGGTGAGATGAGTTTGAAATTCGCATGTACTGGTTGTGGTGAACTACTCGATCCTAAAGATGTGATAGTGGCTTCTGGAAACATTCTTGCAGCTTGCGGAATTACGATTAGGTTCTACTGTAACGAATGCTACCAAAAGAACAAGGAAAAGACAATAGCAAAACTCACAAGACTAGATAAGTGATGTCAAGTCCTCTCTCCGTCTTTTTCTATCGGCAGTAGATGAGGTGTGTTATAATGTGTTAGAAGGCGAGTGGAGGGGGGAGATAGGAAAAATGCGCAAATGGCAATTTCCTGATATAGATAAATACATCTAAACCTCCAACTCGCCATTTTGAATAAGGGAAATGGCAAGTATTTATTCCTTCTTCTCAAACAAGAAATATTTACAGCATAATGCATGTAAAGGAATTAGACAAACTGTATATGTGATACGGTTCTACACAGCGACATACAAGCCCTCTTCCTCTTTTTCTGTCGGCATCTTATGACGCATGTCATGTTGTTTTTGCTGTTCCATGTAGAAGACAGCTTAACTTAACTTATCCTGTCTTATGATGGATCAACCAAGCCGTATACACAAGCACACTACAGCGACAAGCAACCGACACGCCTCAAATACCAAAACAAGCCTACTCCTACCTTCTTTGACCCCCTACCCATCGAATTTTACCCGAAAAACCACACATACAACCCACATTATACGTCTGAGACCGATACCTGTAATCTATAAGCTCGCTTGTAGTTCTTATATTACTGACTATGTGCGTCAAACAGCATAGCGACAGGTTTCTTTTGCAAAGCCTCTAATTGCTCCCTTTTGCTGATAAAAGCTTTCACCATTTGCATCAGTGATCCACTTCCAATAATAGTAGACGCAACGCTTGCAGCCAATGCGAGGGGAGGGTAAAGTGTAGAAATTACACCCAAGCTTCCTGAAACCACAACTGATGCTCGACCGATCGCATATCTGCGTTTGTATTTTTCATTCAATCCCTTGACTTCCGAATCATGTCTTTTGAATGCTTCTTCAAGGTTATATTTTACTTGTCGTCCCACTTCAACAAATTCCTCATCGCTTACATTATGAATATTCTTAACATTTTGCCGAAGAAAATCTCTCATTTCTTGTAGTTCCCCTCTTTCCCTCATTTTCTTAAGCTTGTTAAGAGGAACATTACCTAACCACTTCAGCTCTTCCTGCTGAAGTGCGTTCAAAATCAACATATCCTTTGATAATGGTCTCTTTTCCAAGTGTTTAAACACAAGCTCGTTGTCATTCTTAGCTTGCCACAGAAAGTAATTCAGAACGCCTTTAAAGTCAGTAATGAAGTTGGGTGCGATTTTTCCATTGACAATAAGATCATATGTCAACATAGCTTGCCGTCCTCTTAATAGGAGATAAAAAGAATCAAGCAAAGAAAATGCCGAGTTGTATTTACTCTCATAATATTCCCGTAAGCTTTGTAAGTAATTCTCGTCAACAGGGTCTCCTTCAGGAATAACAAGCAACTCAGGCTTTTTAGTAAGGGAAATAAATTCGTCAAAACTCTTGATGTGAGAGAGAAATTCCATTAATTCTTGCAACGATCTAAATTCATGTTGAAAAATGTCTGATGCAAGTAGAGGGGTTACAGTTTCACGGAGAAAGCAATCAGTTGATTCGAGAATGCCCTCCTTTTCAAGAGAGAAAACATAGCTTGGCGCTAGAGTGCAGATGGGAGTATTTAGTTCTGAGCGAAATAAATCTTCTATCGCAAGAAGACGATGAGCCCAGTGGGCAACAAGATGGAATGATGTTACCTCACCAGTTTGTCTTTTCTCGAAAGTGAGCGCTTCTGAAAGTATGGGATCGTTAAAAATGATGGTGTCAGAATACAAACCCATTTTCTTCAAATAGTCAAAGGTCTCAAGTGAGCTCCTCTTATATGCATAAACCTCTCCAAGATATGTTGCTTTCAACCCACCAAGTTTGGCTACGTTACTCGCTTGAGTGCTCCATCTTAGCTTGCTGAGTTCTTGAAACAAGGATTCTATAGTTGTTTTCATCATAGTCGGACTGTAAAGTGTATTAATGGCACGAGAAAGCTCCAGATCAGTGTATCTCTTTTTTGATGCCCACTTCTCCAAGTCGCTGAAGTAATCTTTCAGAATCGAGAAATATCGCTCAGTAGTAGTACTCAACCTATCTCTCCCCATCTTCTTTCATAGCTTTACATTACTCAACTATTCTAGAATAAATGTTGTCCTAACATGATGAGCGAACGCTTGAGTCAAAAACTATGGAATATACCTTCATCTTTACTAGTGGAAAAAAATGTAGCAAGTACTGAAATGTAGGTAAAAAGGGGTATGGGTGTAAGAGTGTGTAGTATGATGGAAAACTAGCTATTCATTCTCTCACTTTCTGGATTCTGATTAGTTCCTTTGTTTATGCTATAACTTTTCTGTATTTCCAACAAATTTAGGGAATACCAAGATAGTGACGAATCAAGACACTAATTATCTCTATTACTGGAACAGATATTACTGCAATAGGCAATAGAATTGTTGCATACTTTATCCATTTCATGAAACTTGATTGCTGTTTAATAACTTCTGCTTGTTGAGAAAGAGTTTGTCCCAAAACTGAGAAAAATGCATCCCGACATTAAGAACAAATGGACTGAAGCCACCGAAGAGGATAAACAAAGATTTCCAGAATATTATAGCAAATAAATCTAAAAACGTTCATGATTTAATCTACCACTTCTTCACATAATCAATAGCCCATTCTGGAAACATTCTTTCTCCAAGTTCTTGATTTACTTTTTGACAATAATCCCTGAAGTCCTTCACAAAATAGTTGAACTTTTCCCTAAAAGCCTCAAAATTTGCCTCAATGCCTTTGACAATCGGTTTATTAGTCGTATACATAATCTCGTGCACAAATTCTTCAATGATTTTTAGATGTCTCGTATAGATGTTTAAGCAAAACTCAAAATTTCCCATTATAAGATAGAGGTCACGAAAAGACTTGTTAAATTCGTCTAATCTTGCTTTTATCTCGAAAAAGGCATTTCTAAGTTCTGACTCAGCGTGATTTTGTAAAACGTGCCTAACTAGAGAGCTTTTAATTTCATTTTTATAATGTGTTCTCAAACTTTCCTCGATGCTTCTTACGTCGGAACTAAATCTAAAAGCAGTATCCACAAGATCTTTGAACTGTGAGAAATGCTTTCTCGAGACCTTGTTCCGTTGACTCTTCAATCTAAATTTCTTAATCCTTCTGGAAATAGGTCTGATAAAAATCGCAATTGGTATGGAAAAGGAAAGTGCAATTAAAACAATAAAGGAGAAATGGAACCACCACCAAGGAACATTTTCAACACTACTCAATAAACTAGTTCCAGCTACTATAATTGCAACCATTAAGCCAACAATTGCAACAAGCTCTCTTATCCCTAAAGCTTTCTTCTCCACTCGTTCTTTTTCCAAAGTCTTTGCTCCTATTCTTCTAATCTTGTTTCTGGTTTATAAGAAATTATTGAAATTATCGAAAATATCTATCTTTGAATTCTAATTAGTTCTTATGAAAAAACGAGTCGTGGGAAATTATCGTAATCATAATTCCGACCTAGTATTCTAGGAAATAATTGACGTTCCACAACTCTGCTTATCGTATTTCTTCTTCTCTCAATATCATGTTGAAATCTCTGTTGTTCTATCTTCATAATGCTTGGTGGTGTTTGCATCCAAGGAAATATTAGACTATGAGGTATTCCAGCAGCACCTAATACGCCCGATTCCTTAAAATCTCTAAACTCTTTTAGACTGGAATATTTTGCTCCTCGCATATCCAATAAAGGAACCATTTCGGGTAAATCCCGCAAGAAATACCAAGTAGTAAACCAAAATCCTAAGATTGATTCACCTATCGGTTCACATACGGTCAAACCTACTTTGAAATGCAAACAGTCATCGATGTCGTACTTTATAGAAGGATCGTCAAATCTTTTGATCTCAACAATCTTTTGAAAATAAGATCTTCTTGGTGGTTCTTGAACCCAATCAATTCTAAATATTAATACCTGAGGTTTCAATCTCTTCAACGTTAAGATCTGATCTTTAGGAATCATTTGCATGAAAGAGCTACCATATAAAATCATATCATGCAATATTAGTCTTAGTAAATCTCGGAAATTACTTTCTTTAAGAGTGCTCTCTATTTTTTCTTGTTCTTGTGCTTGGAAAGCCTCTATGTGGTAATTTGCGTAGGCATGATCAACAGTGACGTTGACCATTCTTTCGCACAATGGAATCGTACTGTACAATGAATGGTAAACACCAAAGAGATTAAAATACTTGCCACACCCTTTGCATAGAGCGAAATTCAAGTTTTTAAATGCTTCAAACTCAACAGAGTTCTCATAGTTACAATGCACACAGTTAACTTTTATAGGGGAAGACATCTTTTGAATGCATAAATTAACTCATACAATTATTATATTTTGTGGTTTAATTCTTTCGGAGAAGAAATGGAAGATGATGGACGGATGCGTCTTAATTCTATTCAAGACAATGCTCATTTCTGTATTTGTATTAGTTCTTTTGGTTCAGCTAAAACTTCTCCACATTTTTCACATTTAGAAACTTGCAGAGGCTCATACATTGGTATCATGACTTTGACTTTAGCTTCTGGAGAAGGTTGTTCTACGAATATCTTGTTTACTGGAATTCGATTCCAATGACCACAAGAGGAACATTTCAGTTTTAAGCGTCTTTCCATTCGATTGACCACTTCTTTGTCTCTTCACTGGTCTCTTTGATGTCGTAGCCAGCTTCTCTAAGTTCCTTGATTATCTTGTCCTTTACTTCGTTTACCGATTCTTTGAAAGGTACATAGACTATTCCATGCATGTCTGAAGGTAGTTCAATATCGCCTTTGTACAAACAACAAACTCGATCACGACCTAATAATCCTATAAAATACCCAAACTCCAGAACGACATTCTGACGTGCTCTATTCGTGAAAAACTTCGAAAACAATTCTAATAGTTTGAACCTCATCTGCTTATTACGGGCAGTCATGAAAAGTTCTTCTATCACTTGTGTCAATGGTCTCGTTGATTCAGTCACCTTATTCATAGATGTTCCTAAAACGTCCTCTGCTAAAGCCCCTATATCGTCAGAAGTTAAAATAACAAAGGCGTAGCCAACATCAGAGTATTTCTCAAGCTTCTCAACAACTGTTCTGCTTGCACTTGGTTGTTCATGAAGAACAATGGGATTAAGTCCAAATTCAGAAAGCATTGCCTTAAGTTCTTTCATTGGTTTGTGATCTCTACCATGAACAATAAAAACACTTTTTTTAGAAGTAATTGTTGAAAATTTCTCTCTTTCTTTCTTTGGTCTTTTCAACAAGATTTCTGTAACATCAATTCCGTCTACAAAATCGACCAAACAAGTATCCGCTGAAGATGAGATTTTGAAGGGAGTTCTTTTAATCAGAAAATAAGATACATCCGAAGGTCTAAATATCTTATTTTGGAGTTTAAAAGATTCTCCTGATAAATATGGCTCTGTTATCCCTTTGACTACGTAAGCTTTGTGAAGATTCAATTGGTCTATATGTTTGATTTCTCGTGGTTCCTTTGAAGCATAGTAGAATAATCGTATATGATAGTAAGACATTTGAATCAATAGAGTTAGGAGTATTTCAACACAAAAACTTATCGAAGAATTCCTGTGATTCAGATCTGCAATTCAAAACTATCAAGTGTTGCCTAGTTGTTATACAGATAACGAAGATGTCTAAAATAGTGAAGAGAAGGAAATCAGCATAACGAAGAGAGATAATGCAAGATACCACGTCTTATGATTGAGCAACAAACTAGCTTTGACCTCCTAGGGTGCGAATTTTACCGAAAACCAATGTATGCAAAACCCAGTATATACCTGAGGTTTAGAGTATTTATCTACAAACACAACCATTAGAAGGAGACTCCTACGGAAGAGAAAGAAGTGTAGTTCTTGAGTGAAGCTATTTTCTGTGAGAAATGTGGCTAAAAATACTATAATTATAGTAAGAAACAATCACAAAAGACTTCTTAGATATATAAAGAATTGGAGTTTACTTGGAGGATTTCTTAGAAAAAAGAGAAGTTTATGCACGTGAGTGTCGTCGAATCTGTCTTCTAGATTGTAGAGTTAGAGATTGATTTAAGAAGCACAAACTTCTTATCTTACTGTGAAGAAAAGCAAAGTTACGCTTGGCGATAATATTGACTTCAATTGAGAATTTTCAGAAATATACTCTTGATCAGTTTCTGGAAAATGCAACTGAACAAGTAAGGAAGAAGAAACATAGAGTTTATTGCGATATTCTGATTTCGTATCCCAACGTCTTTGATTCGTTGCCAGTGATTCTTGGTTATTATAGCGATCGTAAAAGAAGCCGTTGGACAGTCAATATATCTCAGTGTGCAGAAGAGGATTTTTATCTCTTAAGCTTTTTTCCAAAAGAGGGAACTATTGAGGAGAACCCAGTTTTCTTTTTCTGGAAGATATTGCGAGATGACAAATACGCCACAATTCTTTCATTTTCTCTACAAAGCTCTGCTGAAATACATAGAAGCCTTGATTCGTTAGTGAAATTTGCAAAAGGTCTTTGGTTTGCTTGGCTCGGTTCACGTTTCTTAGAAACGCTCGATTTATTTGCAATAAGAGAACTTGGAGAAGATGCACAGGTTTTAGCAAGTTTTCAAACAGCCATAGAGAAAGACAAATTTATGCCTAGAAAAGTGAGAGCTTACCCTTTACCTCCTAGAGAATTTGTTCCGCTAGAAGAAATTCGAAACTGGGCTAAAGAAAAATACACCAAAGAGGGAGAAATTAAGACTTTTTCAAATATGAGATATCGAGTAATATCTGAAGAAAAAAGCATGTATTTCACTTTTTCAATAACCGATCGCTCAAGGATAACCTTTGAAAGAGGAGATTTTACTCTTTTCGTAACATTATTGAAACCTTTGCTTGTTGAAACTAGAAGAATACTAGATGTACTAAGAAGAAACTCTTACACTACTACGAGAGAATCTACAGTTCTTGGCAAAAGTATGAAAATAAGAAGTTTTGATATAATCGAATCGTTAGTATTCAGGAGATCTAAAGAAACGGAAAAATGGTACGATAATATCATAAAGTTATTCAGTTCGGATATTCGAGAAGAGAAGCTCATTAATTTTACACTATTGTCAGGTAATCCTTACTTCCTTGTGCACATCGTTGATGTGGAAAATAGTTCATCTGTCTATCTATCTGCAACAAGCGAAGAACTGCAGATAGTTCCTGCGGAATCATCGACAAAAGAAGGAACAATAGCCAAGATTATAAATTTACTTCAAACAAAAGTAGATCCATCAATTTCTGTATAGTGAGGGCTAGACTCAATGGGTAAGATGACCCCTCATGAATTCTTAATAAATATAGTAGGATCTACTGTTTTGAATATAGTCCCTTTCCCTTCTGCTCCAATAGCTCCTTCGGGAGTTTTAGTGAAAGAATATGGCTATGAAATTAGACTCCCAACATTTGGAGAAACTGTCAGAGAACTTATGAAAAATAGGGGAGCAAAAGTCCCTGATCTACTTCTGGTTAATGAAGCAATGAAATTACTTATATGTGTAGAATGCAAGAGCGATTTCACTTTTAAAATAGAAGAAAAACTTTTGAAGCAAATCGAATTTTTCTCATCAGATGAATTTAAGAAAATATGGAAAGAAATGTTCCCAGAACTAGATGATCTTGAAATATGGACAGTTTGCTATAGGAATCTTGGAAAGAAAATAGCAAGTTTTGTGAAACAGCAACAGAAGACAAAAGACCTTGCTAACATAGTTGTTTGTGAGATTGAGTTGGGAAAGACAAGGGAAGAAGCTCACATCCATAAGGTTTGCGGAAGCCACCTAGACAAAAAACTGAATGCTCAAATGGAAGGTGAAGGACTTATTTGCTCATTACCAAGAATTCACCTTTTGATTGATCCTACTTTAGCATATGGCGAGAGAGTTTTCATAATAGGTAGAAGGATCTTGTCATTCTTGGCTTCAGCCTACTTAACTGAGAAAGATCGGCTGATAACCATTGATAATTTTAAAGAAAGATATCCTGATGCTGATGCAATTATGACAGATGCCGAACTGAAAAAGTGTTTACGGTATTTGCTGAAGCTTGTTCCTGAAATTGGACAACTTAACTCAGCAACAGGGGAACTAATGTTAGCAAAAAGACCTTCTTTGGATAAGATTAAGAGAAAGCTTAAAAAAATACAAGAGATGATTGAAGAAGAAATCAAAATTGAGCTAGCGAAAATAAGCAAAAAAGGAGTTAAGCTAGCTTTTAAACGTCCAAGACCACAGAAGACAAAACTTGATAAATGGCTTCCAAAGAAAAATCGTTCGATGGCTTCAGATACCTCTTCTTTTGTTGAGAACATAGAGATCTTGAAAGAAAATATAGATTTCCTTCTGTATATTGAAGGCATGGATGGTACGTTAATATCTTCGATGCTGTAAAGCCGTAACGCAAGAACATCCCAGAATGAAATGTACCAAGTGTAGAAATGTAGGTGAAAAGGGGTGTGGGTGTAAGAGTGTGTAGAGTACAAGTCTACTTGTTGGGAGCAACCTTTTTCTGCTCCTTTTCAATTCCCCCATAAGGTGTTTGAATAGCGATTTTACCTTCAACTTTGCGTAGTTCGTCGAAACGCTTTTTGATCTTCTTCAAAGTCTTGTTTGCTTCAGAACCAACCTTTTTCTTTAAATTTGGAAATCTCCAGAAATGGGTTTGGGCTTGCAAGGTTAAGTTTCTACAAATCTCTGCTTCTATGAATTTAGTTGCATTTTCACCGTTTGATCTTAACCATTTAAAGACAGCTTCAACATCTTTCTTTGTTGGTTCTTCCTTTCGGAGAATTTCCTTGAACATCTGATTGAAATTCGTGATAATAACATGCGGTTCTTCTTGTTTTGCCTTCACCTTCATTTTTACTTTTCCTTTCGCTTTTTCAACCATCTTCTTTTTTTGCAACGCTTTTACATATCGCTGAACTGGAATACTGAAATAATATGGGTTTCTCCAATCATTGGGATCTTGTTTGAAGTTTGATAGAGTTTGTTCTTCGCTTTCTGCAACAACCACTTGAACATCTGTTTTTTCGATAATGCCTTTCGTTATCAAGTACATTATCTCCGAATGAAGATAAGCTCTAATTATATTCAAGATGCACTTTACGTAAACTATCACTTTCGTATCGTCAAACGCTTTTTTGGAAAAAGAGACTGTTCTTTCATCAAAAGAAATCTTTTTTGTTAGACTGTCACATCCTTCTAAACACTTCACTTCGATGTCGCTCCACCAACCACCTTCTATAATTTGAAATCCTGTCCAGTCGGAGGTTGTGATGATAAAATATTCTACGGGAATCTGAATCGTATCAACCATTCCTTTATTATCCCCAAAACACGTATGCATTGATATTATTATATGTTTATTTTTCTCTGACGTGAGCCGTACCTCTACTCTGAAATAAAGTCTGAAAGCTATCTCTGTAAATCTCTTCCTTCTTTTACCAAAATAGGCTTGAAAAGATGCTGTTTCGTGTACAGTTCGCTAGGTTGGAGTGATAGGGTACTCTTTGATGACTACTCTATTTTATTATATAAAACATATATGATCCATAGTTAAAGGAATAAACAGTACATGGTTTAAGCCGTTTTTAAGGTTCTTTTGATAAACGGTGGTGGTTTTGCTGAAATGGGTGGTTTTATAAGAAGGTGTTGTGGTTAAGGTTTCTGAAGTATTGATCTAAGTCTGGCTCTTCTTCTGTGCCTCTATTTAGTTGTTCTAGTTTTTTGCTTAGTTTTTTGATTTCTTCTGTGTTTTCTTTTTGAACTAGCGCTTTAAGAATGAGTTCTGCTTGTTCTCGCTGTAATGTAAGGTGTGGGATGATTTTCGGTAAATAGGTTTGCATCATTTTTTCGTTCCAACTCCAAAAATAAGTCGCCTTCGTTCTTTTGTATTTTTTTCCGTGAACCCTAACTCGGCGTGGAGGTTTGTATGAAAGTAAGGCTTTCCCTTCGTGACCGAAACGGCTCGCTAAATAACCTAATTTATTAGTGTGTGCGCTTATTTTGAGGCTTATTTTCGTCTTTGTTTTTAGGGTCGTGATGCTCATTTCTGAAAGGTCAACCATTCCTGTTAAAATGCCTTCTTCGAGTTTGGTTAAGGGTAGGTCTTCAGGGCGTTCTAAAACTCCGACTTCTGCGTGTATGCGTCTGCGCAGTTCTTCCATTGTGTCATTTTCGAGTTTTTCTGTCATGGCGTTCAAGCTTCTTGTCGATTTGTTGTAAAATCTGGATGGGTGTTTGTTATAATGCGGTAGCCAACTTTTACACATTTGCAGATTTTTTGGCTTCTGTTTTTTCCAGAAACGTTTTGCTGAACTTTAGAAAGGAGGGATTTGTGGATGCTCAGGCTAATGTTTACCATCTTCTTTTTTCACCTTTTCTGATTTGACGAATTTCCAAATGCTGTTTATTCCGACTTGGAGAAAATTTTCAAGCTGCGCTTTTTCTAAGTCTGTCAGTTCTTTGTCGGTTTCGATTATGATTTCGTTTGACGTTTCTGTTGTTTTTATGACTTTTGCGTTCATTTTCAAGTGTTTGTTTATGTTGTGTGGGTTGAAAGGTGCTTTCTTGAATGTGTTCCGAAATCTTGTTTTTTCAGCCATTTTACATCCAGTCCTCCGACGCTGAAAAGTGCCAAACTTCTATTATGATGTTGTTGTACGTCGTGGTGTTGTAGACGTATGCGCAGAAGTCTTCTAGCATTCCCGATGTTGGAATGTCTGAGCTTGCTGTTCCTTTGAGTTCTCCATCCACGTAGAATTTTATGGTTGATCCGTCATGGACTGCTTTAAGAACTTTCATGTCTCCGCTTGAAATGGTCATTAGAGAAGTTGAGTGTTCTGAGCCGCCGTTGCACCACACGCCTTTCAGATTGTATACTGAGCCGCTTCCGCTATAGACCACTCTGAAGCCGAAGAATTTTGCCGTTCCTTCTTGTCCTATGCCGACGTACCATTCCATTGACCCGTCGCCGCTTACCTCGAATTTTGCTCTGCATTTGAATTCGGGGTTGCGTGAGAGGTCAAGCGTTGGGTACGTTTTTATTCTTGCCATTGAAGCTGTGGTGGTTGATGTAAGAGCCTTAAGGTAATTTTTTCGACATAAAACATTGCCATCACCCTCTTTGTCTACCGTGTAGCCCGTTAGTGATTCGGCAGAAACGATCCATCTGTCGTGTTGGAAGAAGCTGTATTTTCCGAATTCGGTGTCGCATCTGTTGAAGTCGATTGTGCCGCTTAGAATTTTGAGGTTGGTTATTGCTGCGTTTTGTATTTTTGCGTTGTTGATAGCTGCGTCTGCGATTTTTGCGGTTTCAACTGCCAAGTTTGCGATTTTCGCCGTGTCAACTGCTAGGTTGCCGATTTTAGCGTTGGTTATGGCTAAATCTTGGATGTGTCCCGTTGTGATTGCTAGGAGTGCGATTTTTGCGCCCGTTAAGAAGTTGTCTACGAACTTAGCGAGTCCTTCGCTTCCTTGAAAGAAGTTGTTTACGAATTTTGTTAATCCAGTTGTTCCTTGAAATAATCCGTCGAGAAGTTGATCTAAGTCGATGAATTGAGATGTTGTTTCTGCTCTTACTTGAGTTGTGCGAAGTGGTGTTTCTTTTGTGATGTGGGTGTGTTTGGGAAGTTTTTTCAATTTTTTCACCTTTTTGGTTGGAGGAAGGGATAACTAGAGAGTGTGGTGGGGTGCGCTCCTAGTATCCCTCTTGGTGTGTGTTACCATGAACCACTCACTCGTAGACGATGTAAGCAAGGAAAAAGTCGCTTCCGATTTTGATGATTTGAGCAGTGTGAAGTGTGCTTACGGTTGCGTTGTTTAAGAGATCTTGCAATTTGCTGGCTATGGTAATGTGGTTGCCATAATCTTTTTCTACGGTATAAGCCATTACTGAGGTCTCCTAAGAATCGGGGGAAATAGCATCTAACATTCTTCGAAATCCTTCATGACGACTCATGCTGCGCTCAATGTTTGGTTTGGGTTTTCCTACGTTTTCAAGGAGTTTTTCCAATCGTTCTACATTCTTCTCTGCTGAACCCCGAACGACAAGAGTAGCGTGTGAGTCTGAAGGTGATACAAAATCGAGCATGTCCCTGAAGCCCCAACTCCTAAAACTTCGATAAACCGTTGCCTTTCGGATCGATCTTTCATTTTCAACTACATCGGAGCCACGAGTTGCCTCTTCTAACATCTGTCGAAATCCCGTTTTCACATGCAAAGGTTTTGGTCTAGAGGGCTTTAATGGGGAAATAGAAATATGGCGCTTCTCCAGTGTGTCTGATTCATGTTTTTTTGAAGTTGCTGCGTTCAGCATCGCTCTGAAACCAGAGCCAAAGTCTTGTGTAACCTTTCTTGAATTATTCGATGGACTCTGCGTGGATGATTGATCTGAAATTTTGAGGAAAGTTTGGAACTGACTTGTGTCATGTTTCATTGGTGTTGGTTTTTCAAGAGACTGATCTCTAAATCTAGCTATATCTTTGTGAATAGTCTGAGCGGCTTCAATGTCTCCGTTATCCATTGAACGTTGGATAAAATTGTATGAATTTTTCATATATTTTAAGTTGTCTTCGCCGAGATTGTGTCTAATGATGCGAGCTGATTCTCCGTTCAACATCTGAAATCCTTGGCAAATTTCACCTTCCTTATGATTTATACAAGCGAACGCAAATTCGCAAGCTATTGAGCAGATGTAACCTTTCTTCGGCATGAATCTTTTGTCTTCTTGCAATAGTTTTATGTGACTCCTAATCATGAATGTTCACCTTTAGATTTTCTTCAATGAATTCGTTGATGGCATTTCGGATGACTTTAGTCTTTGTCGTGTTTTGGTGGACGCACGCCAACGTAAATTTCCGCCATTTCTCTTCGTTTATCATTGTTCCAATGTGTCTTTTTCCCATCTTGTTTTTCTCCAGTCATACAAACGTTAAAATATTAGATAAAGCATATTTGAACTAGGTGGTTCAAATTTCTTCTAAATACTTCAAGAGTCTGTCTGAAGAAAGCCATGATGGTATTTCATATTTAGAAGAGTTCGCAATAAAATCGGGTTGTACTGTAGATGATTTGATTAGAGAACTTTTCTTGCAACCGAAAGAAGTTCCGCTTAAATATAGATTTCCAAAAAGAGAAAAACAAAAATTGAGAGCTGTTTGGTATATCGTGTCCAATCTTCCAGCTACTTTTTCTGTTTTGCAGAAGAAGAGCCGATTTGCTAAGGGGACATTATCAAAGTATCTGAGAAAGCTTGAAAGAATCGAAGTTATTTTGAAGGAAATTAACTTGTACCGTTTGAATGATGGTTTACATAGAGAGAGAAATGGGAAAAGGGAAATTCTTTGGAGTGCAATTGTAAATCGCTGGTATCATCAACCTGAGTATGAGATTTTGAAGGCAAGTAAAATTTATCGTGAAGCTTTAAGAGGTCGTAAGAGAGCCAAATCAAAAGTTACCAAGAGTACTTTGCGTACTCGAAAAAAGAAAATTGACAAACTTCGAAAAATCGCTTTGGGATAAGAATAAGCGTTTTTTGAAGCGATTTTTTGAAAAGAAGCTGAATAGATACGTTTATAAATCAAAACAAGCTTAAATTAAGCTTGGTCTCTGAAATGGGAACACCTAACAAACAGCAAATTTACGAGAAAGCGAGAGAATTGTGGTATCAAGATCAGCATAGAAACGGTTGCTCAGAGTTAGCTCAAATAAATCCAGAGTATTCGGAATTGTTAGAAAACGGCTATGTTCATTCAGCTAGAACAATGTTAATGTCTTCAAATCCAAATGTTGTAGTTATTGAGAAAAATGCAAAGTCGGAAAAGGAAGAATTGACTTTAGATGATCATTTTCTCGTAGACATAGAGGAACTACTACGATCTGGATGTTTCATTGTTGGTGGAAAAGGCACGACCAAAAGCAACATGGCTAAGATCATTGCTGACAAATTAAGGAAGCTTGGCTACGTTGTCAAAGTCTTCGATATTTCTAAGGTTTGGCTAAAAAGTTCAGTGCCGTTTTATGTCGAAGTTAGAAACTGTCATAAGCTGAATGTTGATCTATATCAAAGTGTAGTTTACGATCTGAGTTCACTCGTTCCTAATGATGTAAAGCGATTTGTTAGCCAAACACTAGCTTACGATTGGAATCGGCAAATCAATATTCCAGAGTATAAACGTAAATGGATTGTCTACATTTTCGAGGAAGTGCAGATACTTATACCTCAAGGAAGGCTTAGAAGCAACGAAGCTCAACAAATTCTTAGATTGTTGACAAGTGGAAGGAATTATCAGTTTTCAGCAATAGCGATCACTCAGAGAACCGCACTAACCGACACTAGCGTTTTTGAATTATGCTTTCAGAAATACTTCGCTAGGATGGATGGGGAAAATGATCTTCGCAAAGCTGCGGCGTACATCGGAAGCGAGAGAGCTAAGGAACTTGAAAATCTCAAGCTTGGAGAGTTCATTTACGATAAAGGGAGCGAAACCAAGAAGATAAGCACAAGGGAGTTTAAACCGAAAGCTGTTCCTAAGAAGCTAGAAAATGTACTCCGCACTCCAAGTCTTCCAGAACAAGCAATAAAGTCTAAGAAGATAGAACACCAAATCGACACGGAAGCCTTAAGCTCTGTGGCTATAGCGCTAATTTTTCTTCTAGCGATCTGGATAGCTGTGGGAGGCTTCTGAGTGGCACTACTTCTGACCAGAAAGATTAAAGTAGTATCCTTCTTCCTTTTTGGATCCGAAGCTTCGCACGCCCTTCTTTTTGAGTTGTTGCCGTAGTTTTTGAGCGTAGCTGCGAGTTATTTCGCCGCGGTTTTCCATGTAGGTGATTATTTCTTCTGCTTGTTGTTCTTTGTCGCATCGGCGGAGAAAATCAATTACGTCAGGATTGTAATTAGAAAGATTTTTTTGGGTTTTTGCTGCTTTTTGGGCGGCTTTCGTATCGGAACGTATGGAGTTAACTGTGATCTTTTGTTTACTCATTTTCATTTCTTTTGCTAGGTTTGGGAATGTTCTTTTGAGCTGGTCTTCGTCGATTTCCATGATGCGTTACGTCCAGCCTCTTTTTTTTAAGGTTCTTCATTTTCTTTTATGCAAGAACAGATATTTAACCGCTGTTGTGAGAATGTTCAACGCTTAGACTAGATTGTCTGGTTATATGTTTTAAATATAAACTGTTTTTTTGGCACAAAATGTGGGTTTTGGATTATGGATAGGTTTCTCCGTAGTGATAAGTGCATGTTACTAGGTCATAGATGTTGATGACTCCCCACTGAGGTGCTAAATCTGCAAAAGGGTTCCAATCTAGGTCTCCTTCTTTGCATCCGTAGATTGAAGCCATGTAGACAATGTCGTAAATGTCTACTTTTCCATCATAGTTAATGTCTCCTGTTAATAATGGGGGTATAGGTTCCCATGATGGTGTCCAAGTTTCCATTAACGGATATCGATCCATGTAGTAGGTCTCGCCGCCTAATTCTTCAATGATGTAAGGTGTTTCGCCTATTCCGTCACTACCGTTGAGGTTTTGATGTGCACCACAGTACAAGTCCGTGCCATTATAGTCGCTCCAATAATTGCCGCCAAATGGATATCCTCCATCCAATAAGTCCTGTGAGAAGCTAATCCAAGGAGAATAGTAGTTATGTATGAAGTTGTTGTGGTAGATCATGTTGTTTGCACCGAAAAAATCTACGAGTGGTCTTGAACAATTTGTTATGTTGTTTGCATAGATCCTGTTGTGCGATGATTCAATCAAAACAATGCCTTGGCTGTTGTGGGCTATGTTTAGGTTTCTGACAGTTGAGTCAGTTGTGCCTGCCAGAACTATGCCTTGACCATTCCCCGTCAGTGTCAGATTTTCCACTATGATTTTCTTGCAATTTACTAGGGCAACATATGCCGCATTCAGAGGAACCGTCTTGTTTTCTTTATTTCTCCAGTAGCAGATGGGTTTTCCATCAATGGTGTTTGAAGCGTCTATATCCTGAAGAAAGTGGTCGATGTAGCTTCCAGCGACATCCAGTCCATTGTTTCTCAAAATGTTATTTCTGAGAACACATGTGACTTCCTGAAGCCAAATGCCTTCCCTATTGTCTGCCACTAAGTTGCCGACTATTCTTCCTCCCCAACAGCCACACCAACTTTCTAAGTAAATCCCTACATGGTCATTTTTTCTTATAGTGTTGTTAATTATGTCAACAGTTGAGTCCATACTATTCATCCAAATGGCTATACCATTGCCTGAAATTGTATTGCCAATGATTCGACTTTCACCACCGAAATCCACGTCGCAGAGTATCCCGCAGTCGAATCCTACGATTCTTGTGTTTCTAACGGTAACATTGTTACTAAATAAGTGAAATCCGTAACCTGTCCCTGCCCCTCTTAGAATGTGGTCTTCTCCATTAACTACTACGCTGTGTCGCTTCACAACAATCGTTTCGTTAATTATGTCGCCTACAAAGGTGTAGGTGATATTATCCACGGTTGAAATGGGCGCTGTTGGCGGGTCGATGCTCCCATCAGCTTGGATGTAGATAGTTCTACTCGCTGTAACTGGTTTAATACTAACTGCCAATGTAAACATGCTAATTTGAAGTAAACTCAGCATTATTGCTGAAAATATTTTGTTAACCATTTCTCCCAAATATAATATAGTTTGGAGGCTATTATCTTTTCTTAAGAACCTGTTATGTTTTCTCTCCGACTTATTGGCAAAAATCTCCTTGAAATCGCAAAGAAACCAATCATTGCTTGAAACACAGAAACTATAAAATATACGTCTACTATGTCAAATACTCTCAAACAAGCAGCATCAAACAAAGTCCTCCTAAGTAGTCAACATTCAACGTGGAATGTTTAACATGCCCATGAAAATTCAAAAAACCGAATCCGACAATCAACTTGTAGTGGAAAGGATTCACCATGCAAAAAGTTACAGATTGACTGTTGACCGCGCATTGTGTGCGGGATGTGAACTTTGCAGTCTCATCTGCCCTAGAGAATCTATCACAGTTAATAAACAACAGAAAAAAGAGGGACAAAAGATACAGCGTCCTGTGATCGATGTTGATGAAGAGAAATGTCAATACTGTGGTATATGCGCTACCATATGTCCCCACGGGGCAGTCCAAGTTACTATAGACGGCGAGAACATTGCCTCGGTAGTTGAGAAGGAAAGTTTTCCGCAACTTATCCGCGAGATTACAGCAGATACAACAAAATGCCCAACAGACTGCACCGAATGCGAAGAAGCGTGCCCCTTAGATCTTATCAAAGTCACGTTAAACCCTACCACTAAAGAAGTCGCAGTAGACATTAAAGAAGAGCAATGTCCTTGCTGTGGTGTTTGCGAAATCAAATGTCCAGAAGGTGCTATTAATGTCAGAAGAATTTTCACCGGAAAACTTGAGATCAATCAAGAAAAGTGCCCTTCAGGCTGTCGGGATTGCTTAGATGTTTGTCCAATAACTGGTGCCCTGTATTTTTCTGAAGAAGACGGTAAGGTGCATGCTAACGAACTTTTTTGCACTTACTGCGGCGTGTGCAAGATTGTCTGTCCTGAGGAGGGGGCGTTAGAGCTTTCACGTTCAACAGTGCGTCATACTCCAGTTCGTTCAGGGGCATGGAACAAAGCTCTTGAGAAGTTAACTTCTACTGCCGAAATGACGAAGGAGTTGCGTGGAAAGGGAAGAAAGAGAACTATGGATGCCGTGCAGAAACTCCTTGAACCGAGGAAAAAGTGAAATGACTGAACCCATGCCGGAACGAAAACCAAAAACCGAGACACTGGCAACGTCGTCTAAGAAGGTAGGAGAAAAACCTCGAATCGGTGTATTCGTATGCCACTGCGGCGTCAACATAGCTGAAGTTGTCGACGTAAAGGAGTTAACAGAATACGTAAAAACGCTGCCCGACGTGGTTTACGCAAAAGAAGTTCGATACGCATGCGCCACTCTAGGTCAAGACAAAATCGGAAAAAGTATAAAAGAGCATAACCTCAACCGAGTAGTAGTCGCTGCGTGTTCGCCACGTTTGTATGAGTCAACGTTCCGCAAAACCTGCGCTGAGGCTGGATTGAATCCCTATTTTTTTGAGATGGCGAACATCCGTGAGTTTTCATCTTGGTGCCACACTAATACGCCAAAGGAAGCCACAGAGAAAGCTAAAGAAATCGTAAAGATAGCTGTTGCAAAGGCGAGACTGCTTCAACCCCTTAAAGAAATTGAAGTGCCTGTCACTAACAAAGCCCTAGTCATAGGGGGCGGGATAGCTGGAATCAACTCGGCTCTAGATTTGGCTGATATGGGCTTCAAGGTTTATCTGCTTGAAAAAACCGAAAGCATCGGCGGCCACATGGCACAGCTGGACAAAACTTTCCCCACGTTAGACTGCAGCATATGCATCGAAGGACCAAAAATGGTAGATGTGGGGCGCCATCCTAACATTGGGATAATATCCTACGCCGACTTGGTCAGCGTTTCGGGTTTTGTGGGCAACTTCAAAGTCAAGATTAGGAAAAATCCGCGATATGTCATTTCCGAAAACTGCACTGGCTGTGGCGAATGTAAAGAGGTCTGCCCCATTGAGTATCCTAATGAGTGGGACATTAACATGGGTGTAAGAAAAGCCATATCTGTCCCCTTCGAACAATCTGTCCCCCTCTTGTACACTATTAACATGGACCACTGTATCGAATGCTACAAATGTGTAGACGCTTGCGATGCAAGACAAGCCATAAACTTTGACCAAAAACCAGAAGAAATAGAATTAACCGTCGGCGCGATCATTGTTGCGGTAGGCTTTGAAAGCTATCTACCATACGCCGATCGGCTGTACGGCTACGGAAAATATGATAACGTTATCACCGCAATGGAATTTGAGAGACTAATTTTGGCGGCAGGTCCGACTGGAGGAAGGGTTATTCGAGCTTCAGACGGCGAGAAACCTCATTCTGTAGTTTTCGTTCAGTGTGTTGGTTCGCGGGACGTTGGCAAGTATGAGTATTGTTCAGGCTTCTGCTGCATGTACACGTTAAAGCACACAGTTATGCTTAAGGAGAAGTACAAAGACGATATTCAAATTTACGTCATCTACACCGACCTGCGTAGCGATTTCAAAGGATATGAGGAATTCTACAATAGAGCTAAAAAAGCTGGAGTTCACTTCATAAGAACAACATTGGAAAACAGATCGATAACCGAAGACCCTAAAACCAAAAATCTCCTTGTGCACGCCGAAACAGAAGGAGGGCAACCAGTGGAAATAGAAGCAGAAATGGTAGTTCTAGCAAACGCGGCTGTTTCAGTCCATGACGCAGCAGAACTGGCAGAAATTCTAAACATTCCAATCGGAGCAAACGGCTTTTTCGTAGAATGCCAGCCAAAAATTAGGCCTACCGAGACAGATACGCCGGGAATATTTTTGGCAGGAGCCTGCCAAGGATTGAAAGACATACCATATAGTGTCTCACAAGGAAGTGGCGCGGCAGCACAGGCGGCAGCAGTTCTTAGCAAGCCTACGTGGATCATTGAGCCTGTGGTGGCAAGGGTGAATGAAGATCTCTGTAGCGGATGCGGAGTCTGCGAATCTGTTTGCGGTTACGATGCTGTAAGAATTGAGAAAACCGATGGAAAAGAGTTAGCAAAAGTTACAGAAGGTTTATGCAGGGGATGTGGCATTTGTGGCGCAACATGTCCTGCGGGAGCAATAACTATGCCCCTTTACACGGAAGCACAAGTTATCGCGCAAGTTAGAGCGGTTTTAGAAAAGGTGAAGTGAATTGACAAAAGGGTCTCTTCAAACCACTGAAGAGCCGCGAATCGGCGTATTCATCTGCTATTGCGGACTCAACATCGGTGCCGTAGTAGACGTAGAGGACGTTGCAGATTATGCACGCTCTCTGCCGAATGTGGTTTACGTGAAAACCAACCGCTACACTTGTGCTGACCCTGGACAAGAAGAGATTAGAAAAGGAATAAAAGAATACAACCTCAACCGAGTGGTTGTAGCTGCCTGTTCTCCACGGATGCATGAGCCCACGTTTCGCCGAACCGTTTCAGAAGCTGACTTGAACTCTTTTCTTTTTGAGATGGCGAACATCCGCGAATTCTCTTCATGGTGTCATCCCAGCACACCAAAAGAAGCCACGGAAAAAGCTAAAGAAATTGTAAAGATGGCTGTTGCTAAAGTTAGACTGCTAAAACCGCTTGACGTCATCGAAGTTCCAGTCACTAATAAGGCGTTGGTGGTGGGAGGTGGGGTTGCAGGTGCAAGTGCAGCGTTGTCACTTGCAAACATGGGATACAAAGTGTACTTGGTTGACAGAGCTGAAAGCATTGGTGGTCACATGGCGCAGCTGGGTAAAACGTTTCCTCTGTTTGAGTGTTCAAATTGTCCACAACAGAATCGTTGTCCAAGGTTCTCTTGTGTTGCCACGAGAATAGGAGACGTTGCCAATCACCCAAGCATCCAGTTACTGACCTATTCTGAGGTTAAAGAGGTTGAAGGCGTCATCGGAAGCTACAAGGTCAGGGTTGTTAAGAAACCCCGATTTGTTGACGAGTCAAAGTGTGTGGGATACTGTAACATTTGCGTAGAAAAGTGCCCTGTTGAAGTGCCTAGTGAATTTGACGCAGGGATGCGCATGCGAAAGGCGATTTACATGCCATTCGATCAAGCTGTACCTCTGGTTCACACGATTGATAAAGAAAACTGTCTCTACTTCAAAGACGGTAGCTGCACCGAATGCAAAAACGTGTGCGAAGTAGACGCGGTAGATTTTAATCAAGAGCCAGAAGAGATCACGTTTGAAGTAGGCACCATCATAGTTGCGACAGGATTCGACGTTTACGAGCCTTACGACTTAGAAGAGTATGGATATGGGAAATTTAGGAATGTGGTAACTGGGCTTCAGCTCGAACGAATGTTGCATACTGGTACTCAAATTACCGGCGAGCTTGTAAAACCCTCAGACGGCAAAAGACCCAACAGCCTAACTTTCGTTCAGTGTGTTGGTTCGCGGGACGTTGGCAAGTATGAGTATTGTTCAGGCTTCTGCTGCATGCTAACATTGAAAAGTGCTGTGTTGCTCAAAGAAAAATATGGCAACGGCTTTCAGATTAACGTGCTCCACACGGATATGCGTGCTAATAAGAAAGGCTACGAAGAGCTTTTCAGAAGAGCCCAAGATATGGGAATCAACTTCATACGAGCAAAGCTTACCAATAGAAAGGTCGTTGAAAACTCCGAAACAGAAAGCTTAACCGTGTATGCAGAAACAGAAGACAATAGTCCAGCAGAGATAAAGACCGACATGGTGGTGTTGGCGACAGCGGCGATTCCGAGTAAAGGTTCAGAAGACACAGCGAGAATCTTCAACATTTCTCGAGGAGCTGACGGCTTCTTCATGGAAAGCCATCCTAAATTGAAGCCTTTAGACACGCCAGTGGATGGCACTTTCTTAGCGGGTGCTTGTCAAGGTCCCAAAGACGTCCCATATAGTGTCTCGCAAGGGAGCGGAGCTGCAGCGCGAGCCGCAACCATCCTTTCGAAGGAAAAATGGAAGATAGAACCCATCGTTGCAGTGGTAGACCCTGAAAAATGCAGAAATACAAAGATAAAATGTGGTATTTGCGCCGAACGATGTCCTTACGGAGCCATAGAAGCTCCCGAAAACCAACCTGCAAAAGTAATAACAGCTATGTGTCACGGCTGCGGCACTTGCGTGGCTGAGTGTCCTGCAGACGCTATTACGCAGAGACATTTCACAGATGATCAGATTTTTGCTCAAATAAGATCGGCGTTGGAGGAGGAGCCGGAAGGCAAGATTCTTGGTTTCTTGTGTAACTGGTGCTGTTACGCAGGCGCAGACTTGGCGGGTACAAGCCGCTTCGAATATCCACCTCTTCTTAGGCCTATTCGCGTGATGTGTTCGGGTCGCGTGGACAGAGATTTCGTGTTAGAAGCCTTTAGACAGGGGGCTGGTATGGTTTTAATCGGTGCGTGTCACTTGCCCTATGACTGTCATTATATTAGCGGTAATGAGAGAATGAAAGCCCGTATGGATGCTTTGGCCCCTATGTTGCAAAAGCTTGGCTTAAGCCCTCAACGTTTCCGGGTGGAGTATGTTTCGGCTGCTGAAGGACTCAAGTTTGCAGAGCTAATGAAGGAAATGGCTGCACAGATGAAAGAGTTGGGACCAGAAAAGATTAAGGCAGAAAATGCGAAGCTGAAGCCAATCTTGGATAGAATGCTAGCTAAGAAACAGCAAAAAGCAAAACAACAATGATCTTTCTGTAAATCCTTCTTCTGTTTCAGATATTCATGAAAGAAGCCTAATGTATTGGGGTGCACTTCTCTACGTAGCTAGGATCAAAGGCGCTCTCAGAATCGGTGAAGACACAAAAATGTTGCTGCTCTTAAGAGACGCAGCAAAAATACCGTAATATCCCCTCTCTTTATTTTTCAAAAACGCTCAAGGACAACAAGATTTTTCCTGTTTCTTTCTCCTTCAAAAATTAGGTTATTGACACATTTTGAATTTGAAAATATCGTTTTGCCAAGAAACGTATTCGCTCGGCGTTCCTTCCATTTTTTCCAATAGCAACACCTTTATCCCTCGGGTCAACTGCCACAACCGCGATAGATTTTCCATCAGGTTTCTCTGTTATCCTAATCTCCGTCACATGAGCCGGCCTTAACGCGTTTTTAATAAATTGAGAGGGTACATCTGAATATTCGATAATTTCGTGTTTTTTGCCTGTCATGCGTTCTAGAAGATGAATGTTTTTGCCGCCTTTACCTATGGCCATGCCTATATGTCCTTCTTTCACGATGAAGATTGCACGACTTGCATCCTCATCAATAATGCAGTCTTTAACTGCAGCACCGGTGATGCTTTCGAAAAGAGCGATGAAACGCATTTCTTTACTGGTCAACTTTATTCCGCTGGCCATTCTAGGACTCCTCAACATTCTCTCCAGTAATATCTTGCTCTGTTTCAGGCTTCTCAGCCCACTTCAAGATGTCAGAATCACCAGGTTCCTTCACAGTTAGGGTTGCAACAGCAAATCGTTTCCCACAAACCATGCCTAAATCAATTCTGTTGCCCTTATAAGTTACAACTGGGATTTGAGATAGTTTTCCGTAATACTCAAGGTCTTCGTGAATCTGGGGTGGATTGTTGGAAGCCACAACGATAATTCTAGCCTTACCAGTTTTTGCACTTCTTACGGCTTCGTTTGCTCCAAAAACTACTTTGCCCGTCCTGACAGCAGCTGCAATAGCCTTGTCCACATCAATCATTAACTTTTCCTCTGCTTGTCGGTCAACGTAGACATGTATAGGTTCACGAGTCCAGTGCCAATGGGTATGGATTGCCCTACTATAACGTTTTCGGTTACGCCTTTCAATGGATCAACTTTACCTTTAATTGCTGCGTCAACAATGTTAGGAACTGTGATTTCAAAGGCTGAACGAGCCAAGACGCTAGATTTGGCTCCACTGATACCATGGCGACCAATTTGTCTCACTTCACCTGTGGCTGTCATGATGTCTGCAACCAGCATTATATGTCGGATGTCTACATCTAAGCCTTGCTCTTCCAATACGCCGAGTGCTTCTTTAACAAGTGAGTTGCGGGCTGCTTCGATACCTAAGGTTTTCGCAATTTCGTGGACGTGGTTTGTTGTAGTTCTAGTTGGGTCGATGTTAATAGTTTCAAGAACCGTTGGCAAGTTCGACCCATCAGTTCTAATAACCCATTCTCCCTTCTCTTCAGTAACTAAAACACGTTTAACGCCTGAAGCCCCTTTGACACGCTGAGAGATAACTTTGTTCAACAATTTCTTACGATCCTCGGGCTTCTTTGGCTTTACATAAATCTTGTTGCCTCGTGCTTTTATAGCCCATCTTGGAAGTTGCAATGCATCCGTCAATCCCTTCACCGATACGTCTCTATTCTTCATCAAAGTGCTGTCGAAGTCAATAACGATCTCTTCATGTTTAGGATTGTCATAAACCGACTTTGCAATGTCTTCGACAGTTGTGTAAATGATGTTGCGGGCGACTTCGGTGGCTTTTTCCTTTTTCTTTTGATTCTTTCTATTAAGATAAATGGACATAATCGGCGTAGACGGGATTCGTCTAGCATCTACAATTTCAATGAGACGTGGCAAACCCAGAGTAACGTTCTGCTCTCTTACACCTGCATAGTGAAAAGTACGCAAAGTCATCTGTGTGCCTGGTTCGCCAATTGATTGTGCTGCCACGATCCCCACAGCTTCTCCTGGCTCGACTAGAGCGTTTTTGTAATGTTTTAGTGTCAATTCAATAGTTTGATCAACACCTTTCTTGTTCAGTTTTGCCTTCTTCAATTCTAGCTTCAATTTGTCTATCAATATTGGTGTAAGCTCATATTCCACATCTTTTATTTCCTTTTCAATGTATTCTGCAGATGCAGGTTTGCCACCCCCCTTCACAATACTAATCTGATTAACAAGTCTGCTGACGTTCACTGCTTTTCCATGATCGCTTTTTGCAGGGTCCACTCCATCCTCTCCATAGCGAAACTGTACGATATCACCTACAGAATTACGAACTGTTCCGTCATATTCCACACGTAAATGTTCAAGTGCATTGACCAACCTCCTTTGCATATAACCGCTTTGTTGCGTTCGCACTGCTGTATCCACCAAGCCTTCGCGGCCTCCCATGGCATGGAAAAAGTATTCTACGGGGTCAAGACCTGATTGATAGGAGGATTGAACGAAGCCTCTTGCTTTTGGGGAGGGATCACCTGGTTCAAAGTGGGGCAGCGCTCGTTGTACATAACCTCGCATGATGCGTTTTCCTCGGACAGCTTGCTGGCCGACGCTGGCTGTCATTTGACCTATGTTTAGGTTAGAGCCTCGTGCTCCAGTTCTTGTCATAATTATGCCTGCGTTTTCAAGAGTGAAATCCTTATCAGCGATTTTTCCAGCGTCGTCCCTTGCGTTCGCAAGCTCATTCATGACGTAGATTTCGAATGAATCTTGAAGGGACTGCCCTGGGAGTCTTTGAAGCGTTCCTTCCCTGTAAGCTGCAATTAGCTTTTGAACGTTTTTCTCATATTTTCCCAAAGCCTTGGCAATCTTGTTTTGTGCTTTTGGGGATAGTTCTAGTTCATCAAAAGAGTATGTAAAACCACGAATAGACATGAAGAGCTTTAGCAATTGACAGATTTTGTTCAAAAATTCTCGGCCTCTTTTACTGCCGTAGTCTTTGATTATGCGGTGAAGGATACTTTCTGACTGTTCTGCACCTATGGAGCGTCTGTCGATGACGCCTGATTTCAAGACACCGTTCTTAATGACAACAAAAGCGTCGTAGGGACAATTCTCTTTGAGGCATTTCGTGCAACTTTGACAGATGGTAGCTTTCAACGAGTAGTTAAAATCTTTTGGTAAGAAGAGGCTGAATATTTGTTTTCCTGTCCACATGGGTTTTGGTCTTTTCACCTCAGGTTTTGGTAAGGAGTCTTCATAGCCAGCTTCAGACAGTAATCTACAAACTTCTTCTTTGGTAAGGAAAGTGGATTTTTTGGTGAGAAGGTAGGCGGAGGTTATGAAGTCTCGAATCGCACCTATTATGGGTCCTCCGAATCTAGGGGAAAGTATTTGATCTTGGACTTGCATCAGCAGTAATGCTTCTGTTTGTGCTTCTTCGCTTTGGGGCACGTGGAGGTTCATTTCATCTCCGTCAAAGTCAGCGTTGTAAGGTGGGCAAACACAGAGATGCAAACGGAATGTTTTGTATGGCAGGACCTTAACGTAATGTGCCATAATTGACATGCGGTGGAGAGATGGTTGACGGTTGAAAATCGCAATGTCACCGTCTTTAAGATGACGCTCCACGATGATACCAGGTTCTATCGCCTCAGCAACCTTTTCTCGGTCAACCACGAATTCTAAACGAATTCGTTTACCATCAGGTCTAACCACGTACAAGGCGCCTGGATAATTGCTCGGGCCATTCTTAACAAAGGCTTGTGTTTCTGCAAGATTCCACTCGGTGACTCTTTCAGGAACAGAAAGCTTCATAGCAATACTTAGAGGGACTCCTACTTCGCTAATATCTATGTTAGGATCGGGAGAAATGACGGATCTAGCAGAAAAGTCTACTCGTTTCCCAGAAAGATTGCTTCTAAAGCGTCCTTCTTTTCCTTTAAGACGCTGAGACAACGTTTTCAATGCCCTTCCAGAACGATGCCTAGCCGGGGGAATCCCCGAGGCTTCATTGTTAAAGTATGTTGTTACGTGATATTGCAGCAGTTCTGATAAGTCTTGGATAATAAGTGTCGGTGCTCCTGCTTCCATGTTTTCCTTTAGACGCTGGTTAATCCGTATAATGTCTACAAGCTTGTGGGTCAGATCGTCTTCGGAGCGGATTCCAGACTCCAAGGTAATTGATGGTCTAACGTAAACTGGTGGAACTGGAAGACCCTGCAGAACCATCCACTCGGGTCTTGCGGTTTTAGGATTGAAACCAAAAAGTTCCAAATCTTCGTCAGGGATTCGTTCAAGTCTCTCGCGAATCATACTTGCAGTTAGTTGATACGAACCTTCACCAGACACCTCTTCGCGGAAGCGAGTTGGTTTCTCAAAAACTATCTTATATTGGGGTGTACCACAGTGCTGGCATTCCTTTGATTTTGCATCCTTTAAGATTTTTTTATAGATATTATCTGGCACTTCTCCAAGAAGCTCAAAGGTATGTTGAATTCGCTTTTTGGTTTTGTCGACTTGTTCATCTGATAATGTTACGCGTCCACATTTTCTGCATGTAGCGCTTAAGAGGTTATGGATGATTTTTGAGAATATAATATGGACTATGGGAACTGCCAGTTCAATATGACCAAAATGACCAGGACAACGGATGGCTGTGTTACCACATGTTTTACATCTTTGCCTAGGCTCAAGTGTGCCTAATCTGCCATCCATCAAACCTGAAGTTATTGGAGCACCGTCTTCGTCGTAGGTGTCTGCTGTTTGTATCTCGGCGACAGAAAGTCTTCTCAACTCCTGAGGCGAGAATAATCCAAATTGAAGCTTATCAATTACTTTGTGAGAAATTTCTTCAAGTGCCATTCTAAGCCCGCTCCTTCAGTTTTAGAGGAGGCGCAACACAAAGGCTCATCAGTTCCTGCAACAAAAGCTTGAAAGCGTAAGAGATAACTACTGGAGAAATCTGTGCGTTTTCTTCGCATATGCGGCAAACATATGAGCGTTGTTTTATGTCATAATAAGCTATGTAGCCACAGTTTTCGCAAACATATAGAAGGTATTTGTCTGATTCTTCGAGAAGTCGGTCTTGCAAAAGCATCGCCGCACCATGACCGATCAAACAGTCTCGCTCCATCTCGCCAAACCTTAATCCGCCGCCTCTTGCCCTACCTTCAGTAGGCTGCCGCGTTAACATCTGCACTTGTCCACGTGCTCTAGCATGAATCTTGTCAGAGACCATGTGGTGAAGTTTCTGATAGTAAACTACCCCTACGAAAATATCTGCGACAAATTTTTCACCCGTTACACCGCTATAGAGAACCTCTCTTCCAGTGTGGCTGAAGCCGCATTTGATTAATGTCTGTTTTATGTCACTGGATTTTTCGTTAATGAATGGTGTTCCATCAGCAAGTTTTCCACGGGCTGCAGCCATTTTTCCAGCCATAGATTCCAGAAATTGGCCGATGGTCATTCGCGAAGGAATAGCATGGGGGTTTATGACTATGTCGGGAACGATGCCCGATTCGGTGAAGGGAAGGTCTTCTTGAGGTATGATCATTCCGACGACGCCTTTTTGTCCATGGCGTGAGGCAAATTTGTCGCCTAACTCTGGAATACGTTGGTCACGTACTTTGACTTTGACGAGTTTACTTCCTTCCTTAGATTCTGTGATAAAAACGGCGTCAACGGCGCCGGTTTCTGATTGTCTTACGTCCACAGAGGTGTCGCGCATTGAGGGGCCTTTCACTTCAAATTCCTTGTATTCCTCGAGGAATCTAGGTGGGCTTGTTCTTCCTATGAGGACATCGCCGCCAACCGCGTCTGCTTCAAGGCTTACAATGCCGTCAGGCTCAAGTAAGCGATAGTATTGTTCGCCTCTGAAGCCTCTTATACCTGCTTCAGGAGTAATAAATCGGTCTTTTAATCCTCCTAAGTATTGGCGGCATTCAGCTTCGTAAATTCGATAAAAGGTAGAACGGCACAAGCCGCGTTCTATTGACGCTTTGTTGAAGATGAGGGCGTCTTCCATGTTGTATCCTTCATAAGATATTACTGCAACTAAGCAGTTTTGTCCTGAAGGTCTTTGGTTGTAGCCTAAAATTTCCATAGGTTTCGTCTTGACGAGGGGAACTTGAGGGTAATGCAAGATGTGGGAGCGAGAGTCTGCACGATGACCAAAGTTAGTTGCGTAGACGCCAAGGGCTTGTTTTGCCATGGCTGCTTCGTACGAGTTTCGAGGTGACTGATTGTGTTCCGGATAAGGTATTAGGGAGGCGCATATGCCGAGGATCGTATAGGATGACAGCTCTACGTGGGTGTGTTTAGGCGATATTTCGTCGAAGCTTAGAGCTACATAGATGTTTTCTTCTTCTTCTGCGTCGATATACTCTATGATTGCGTTTTTGACAAGGTCTTCCCATGACCATTCGCCGGAGCGGATTTTATCAATTTGTTCTGGCTGAAGTTTGGAGACGCCGTTTTCGACTATTATAAGTGGTCGTCGAACTCGGCCTTCGCCACAATTAATGTAAACTTCTTCTCTTCTGTCTACAGTTTTGAAGTGGGCGACGTTTATTTCCGAAGGAGTTTCTCCTCTTCTGCGTTTGTTTCTTAACTCGTAGACGAGTTCTGCGGGGTAGGGGTGGTATCCTATTATAGATCCGTTTATGAAGATTTTCGCGCCTGAAAGGCGGAGTTCTCTGTTTGCGTCTTGGGCTGGAATGACGCCCATATTGTAAATAACGCGCCTTACTTTTTCAGGGCTTACAGCTACGGATATGCATCCGGAAAGGGCGAGGTTTTTCACTAGGCCGCAATTTGAGCCCTCGGGTGTTTCGTTTGGGCATAGGCGTCCCCAGTGTGTTGGGTGCAAGTCGCGGGCTTCAAAGTTTGGTTGGCTACGGCTCAGGGGTGACTGTAGTCTACGTAGATGGCTAAGAGTTGAAATGACATTTGTTCTGTCGAGGAGTTGTGTTATGCCTACTCTTCCTCTACCCCAATTGCCCGTTGCCAATGCATGCCGAAGCCTGTCTGAAACTATGCCAGGGCGTACAGCAGCGGAAACGGTAATCATTTGTCGTTTGAATCCCATTCTTTCCAGTTGGTATTTTATGTCTCTACATAAGTTTCTGAAGGCGATGCGGAAAAGATCTGCAAGGAGTGGCCCGGCGAGTTTTAGTCTTTTGTTTTTAAAGTGGTCTTTGTCGTCGGTTGTGCGTTTTCGAAGTTTTAGTTCTATTACGCGGCAAGCCATTTCGCCGAGAAAGATGGCTTTGTCTTTGCGTTTTTCGGGGGTGCGTTCTAGATGGGGGAGAAAGTTTCTGTCTAAAATGTTCTGGGCTCTTTGAATGCGGTATTCCAATACTTGTCCGTATGCTACGCGGTTGCCTATGTATTCAAGGGCTTCTTTAATGGTTTCTATTCCTATGGCTTTTTCGAAGGAAAGTTCAAGCATGTTTTGCATGGAATGCTCGGGTGAGACTGCTTCAGCTATTTCTTTGTCGGATTCTAATCCGAGGGCTCTCATCACTACTATGAAGGGAATTTCTGATGGGACGCCGGGGATCGTGACATAAATAGCGCCATCTGATTTTAGGCGTAATTCTATTCTTGCTCTGAAGCCTACGGTTGTGGAAAAGATTTTCGCTTGGTAAACTGGGTGTGCGCCTCTAGTGTCGATGTCTACGAGTATTCGATTTGGCGCCAAGTCTTCAAGGGCAACGGTTACACGTTCTGAACCGTTTATAAGGAAGTATCCACCTGGGTCGTTTGGGTCTTCGCCGTAAAGTATTAGTTCATCTGGCTGTAGTTGTGAGAGGACGCATAGTTTTGATTTGAGCATTACGGGGATGTTGCCTATTAAGACGAGTTCTGTGTCCTGTTCTCTTCCGTCAATTATTGGGGTCATTTCGATAGCTATAGGCGCAACGTAGGAGAGGTTGCGGAATCTTGCCTCCATGGGGAAGATTTCGTGTTTTGTGCCGTCAACTTCGGTTACGTAGGGGCCGCTTATGCGGGTTTGTGGGTCAATTATCCATGCTTGGCCCAGTTTTATTTTGTAGGGAGTTTCTGGGAGTTCAATTTTTATTTCGCCGGCTTCGTCTATCATTTGTTGTAGTCCATGGTCGATGAATTCGTTGTAGGAGTCTAAGTGCTGTCTGACTAGTCCTTTTTCTTTGAAGAAGGATTTTTGGAGAAGTAAGAATTCGTCTTGGGTGATTTCTGACATTTTTAGTTTGCCTCCAAAAAACTGTCGTTTAACTTAGATTGAAGGGGAGGTCTTTTAGGGAGCTTTTTTTCCAAACTGGGAATTTCCTCCAACGGGGCTGGGTATCATCCAACCCGAAAAGGCGGGTCTCCTTATATTTTTTGTGGTGGTTTTTGGAGCTAAAGCCATAAAGTCATAGTTGTCGCTAATAAACCTTACCACGAAGGGATACTGTAAACTTATTTGCCCCAAGCTTTACGTCCATACTCGCCATTTCCGCTCGTATTTTCCATTTAATGCCTCACAGGCCTCATGAACTTGTAGTTCAGTCAACCAAAAATTGTTCGCAAAAAATAACTTCCCCTTCCCACCTACCCCACTTCTCTCACATTCAGAATTCTAACAGCCACCTATTAGAAATATATAATACAGAGCCTAGTCTAGAGAGCAATACACACTCACCCCAAAAGCGAAACATCAAAACCCTTCTGCAAAAACGGGTTACTCCTCTTTTCCTCACCAATCGTAGACTCAAAACCATGACCTGGATAAACAACAAGCCTATCTGGCAAAACAGCCAACTTCTCCCGCAAAGACCGCATAATCTCCTTACCAGAACCGCCAGGCAAATCCACACGGCCAATCGAACCCGCAAACAATGTATCACCAGTAAAAACACAATCCTCACCAACAAGCGAAATGCTTCCGAAACTATGCCCCGGCGTATGCAAAACCCGCAAAACAACCTCCCCAAACCTAACCACATCACCATCATCTAAAAAGCCATCAGCAGCAGGCGACGAAACGTGAAATCCAAATAATGCAGTTAATTCTTTTCCCCCCTTACCCAACATATCCGCATCCAGTTTATGAATCAAAATAGGCGCACCAGTCACACTCTTGACAATACCATTACCACAGGTATGATCAGGATGCCCATGTGTATCAACAATGAACTTAACCTCCAATACATTTTCTTTTAAAACATCTAAAACCTTTCCAGCTTCGCTTTGACGATTAAAACCCGGATCAATCACTATCGCCTCTCTAGTCTTGCTGCACCAAGCCACATAGCAATTCGTAAACAACGAACCCACAGTCAACATCTTCAAATTCATCTGAAACCTTCCAACAACCAAAACGTAGTTTAGCTTTTAAGAATTTACCTCTGTGAAAAAGGGAGAAGGTAACCAGATTCGGATTCCGAGTCATCGATAAATGATTAATATGAAAAACTCAGTCTTTACAAGTGAGGTAAGATAGAATGGCTAAAAAGATAGTTATTAAAGCTTTGCTTGTTCATGAATCTATTAGTGAAAAACCAGAGAAAATCAAGAGAGACATCTTGGAAGAGTTATCTGAAGAATGCCAAACAATTCCATGATGCAAAAGGATCGAGAAAGTTGAAGTCACTGACCTCTAGAGAAAGGCCTCGAAGACACAGAATAAGAAGTTATATTGAGAGAGCGTTGTTAGACATTTTTTAGTAGTTCCAATTCTGAACATGAATACCGCCAAAGGAAAACCAATGCTTAAATTCCGTAATCGTCTAATACTCTAAAACAACAGAGTGGTCGACATCCATGAGCAAACCACCCTCTCCCTCTCCGGAACCGCCAACAGATTCCACCCTTGTTTATCAGTTTGACCAAGTTCAACCCTTAGTTTCTGCGGAGTTTGATGTAGAAGAGGCTTTGATAGATCATGGTGTCCCAACATTTTACTTGAGACTAAAACCAGACTCGAAACAAGCTTTTACTAGGCTCGTTAGAAGTTTGACTAATATAGGCTTTACACTTGTGCTAAGAGAGAAAAATGGAAGAAACGTGTTGAAGGTCGCGCCAAAACCGAAGACAAAGCCAAGCCGCCCAATAATCAATGTGGTACTCCTTTTACTAACCATTGTTACAGTTTTCACAACTGGTTATGTTCTCTCTCTTGATCTTGTCGAATATGGATTAGATCCGTGGATGGGAGCTGCTAGTTTCACGTTAGCATTGTTGGGAATATTGGGAGTTCATGAGATGAGTCACAAATTCGCCGCAAACCACCATGACATGGAGGCAACAATGCCATACTTCATTCCAGGGCCGCCTCCAATACCTGGGTTTTTATTAGGGATCGGGACGTTCGGTGCGGTTATTGTACAGAAAGAGACGGCGCCAAATAAAGATGCTTTGTTTGACATAGGTGCTAGCGGACCAATCGCTGGATTTATCGTGACAGTTTTTGTTTCTGCTATTGGCCTTGCAATGTCCCCTATAGAGCTTCTGACTGAGCCTCTGCCAGGAGGGCTTCCTATATCACCGCTCTTTTTGCTTCTTATGAATGTTATAGTAAAATCTCCGGGTCCAGGCAACTATGTTGTTTATTTGCACCCTGTGGCTTTTGCAGGTTGGATAGGAATGTTCATCACTTTGCTCAATTTGCTGCCTACTGGGATGCTTGATGGAGGTCACACCTTAAGAAGCATCATTAACAACGACTTTGCCCGCACCATTTTTACCTTAGTTTCAATTTTAATACTTCTATTCACAGGGCAGTTGCTGATGTTGGCTTTTGTTCTCTTCCTTTCCATGTATAAGCATCCAGGACCTTTGGATGATGTTTCAAAGCTTTCGACTTCAAGAAAACTGGTTGCTGTCTCGTTGATTGCGATATTTGCGCTCTGCCTGTTCATTTTCTAGAATAAAAGTGATTCTTAGGGTATGGCTACAAACACTTTCTTGTTGTCTAGCCTGTATTCATTCCATTCTGCTTCAAGTTTACTTCTGGCTCTCTGTAGATGCACCCTTTTCGTGCGAACCAGCTCTGCCATGGTTTTCAAGTGGGGTCTTAACAGTTTTGTGCTTTCAGCATCTAGTTCTGCTAGGTAAACCGCTTCTAAGACTTCTGTGGGCATAAACCCTAATTCTCTACGCAGTGCTTGAACACGTCGAGCCAGGTCACGCATCAAACCTTCTCCCAGTAACGCTTCGTCTCGGCGTGTATCGACTAATGTATGCATGTTGTTTTCTGAGGCTAAACTTCCGTTCTTACGCATTTCAAGGCTCATTTCTGCCAGCGTGTCGACATAATCGACAGCTTTTACGTTTGCAAGTTCAAGAAACAAGTCTTCAAGCTCTTTCACAGCATTTTGTGCGTTCTTCGATCCTGCCAACACCACTTTCTTCAGCGGCCATCGGCGCTTCAGTTTAACTTTCTGCCGTGCAGAGTATGTTAGGGAGACGTATTTGAGAAGTACGTCAAAGTTACGTTCCAGCTCCAAGTCTGCCAGTTTTTCATTTAGCGTTGGCCATTCCTCGAAGTTTACCGATTCCAGCAATGTTTTGTCTAGCTTTTTGTGAACCTGCTGGTACATGGCTTCGCATAGGAACGGCGTGATTGGGTTAAAGAGTAAATTCAAGGTTTTAAGTGTCTGCCAGAGAGTAGCGTATACTGTGAGCCTGCGGTTTCTGGTTTCTTGATCGTCGCTCCAAAGTTCATGTCTTACCATAGGAACATATTGGCGGCTTAGAAAATTAACAACAAACTCTTCCAAATCCGAGAGAGCAAAGTTGAATTCACAACTTTCAAACTTCTCAGTTACACGCTTTACGGTGCTTTGCAGTTTTGAAAGCAACCAACTGTCTGGTAGTTTTAAGGTATTGTTTACCTTTGCCCATTCTAATGTATGCTTTAGCGGGTCGAAACTGTCGTATTCCGCGTTTTGCATGAAGAAACGATATAGGTGGTAGAGGGTGCTGAGAACTTGATAAGGCCGCTTGCTAAGTTCTTTCACGTCGAAATTCATCGAGTCGATTGGTGAACATTTCCAAAGCATGTAGAAACGGAAGAGGTCAGCTGAGTATTTGCCAAGCACATCGTTGGCGTCGATGACGTTGCCGAGACTCTTACTCATTTTGCGTCCTTTCTCGTCTAAAGCGTGACCATAAAACAGAAATGCCTTATAGGGCGATTCTGCCTTTTCAGCCAATATAACATGCTCAAGCAACAACGTGTTTGCCCATCCACGTGTCTGATCTATGGCTTCCACAAGAAAGTCAGTCGGCACGTAACGTTCAAACTCTTCGTCAGTAAACCTTGCATAGGGCGCAGCGCCACTATTATGCCAAGTGTCCAGCACGAAAGGTTCACGGTGCATTTTGCCTCCGCACTTTTCGCATTTAAACACGATACGGTCTATCCATGGCTTGTGAAGCTCAAAATGACCTTTAGGACGCCCTAGAGCTTTCTCGAACAGCTCTTTTTTGCTCGACACTAGGACTTTGTGCTCGCATTGTGTACACTTCCAAACTGGTAGGGGAGTTCCCCAAACTCTTTCCCTTGAGAAGCACCATGGTTTACTTTCTCGGAGAAACGCCAAGAAGCGGTTTTTCGGGGGTCCATAATAATATCTGGCTTTCTCTGCAGCTCTAACTATTCTGTCATTTATTTTGTTTGTCCAAAGGTAGTACTCTCTTCTGGCAAACCACACGAGTTTGTGATGCGAACGCCAGCAAGTTGGATATTCATGGCGTATTCGCTTTACCGACACCAGTAAGTTCTTTTTTTGCAGCTTCTCTACAACCACATCATCTGCGTCTCTTGCAAACAAACCAGCGAACACACCTGCATCCTTAGTAAAGTTAACTTCGTCGTCAAAGGGAGCGAAGACGGGAACTTTGCGTTTCTGCGCAACAACGAAGTCCTCCTCACCGTTTCCGGGCGCCAGATGAACGACGCCTGTAGCAGCCGTTACATCCACAAAGTCTTCACAAACAACCATGTGCACAAAGGGGTGTTTATCAAGTTCTCGCTGTTTCGGAACAACGTCCAAAAATGGATACTCGTACTTCATTCCCTCCAACTCTTTACCCAAAACAGCGTCTATAACTGTATAATCTTGGATTTCAAGTTCTTGCATCGTAGGTTCTACACGCTGACTCACCATTATCCAAGTTTCGTCTTTCACCTTGACTTTGACGTATTCTGCATCTGGATGTACTGCTAACATCAAATCTGTAACTAACGTAAAGGGCATTGTGGTCCAGACGAGGAAATACTCGTTTTTTGTCTTTGCGACTCTGAACTTAAAGTAAAGCGAGGGGTCTTCAACCTCTTCGTAGCCCATGCCTACTTCAGCGTTGCTTAGCGAGGTTTGACAATGGGGACAGTAAGCCACAACGTAGTAGCCTTCGCCAAGTAATCCTTGCTCCCAAGCACGTTTGAGGTAATTCCATTCGCGCTCTATATACTCGTCTAAGTACGTCCAGTAGGCTTTTGTGTCGTTTATGAACACACCTGCTTTAACATCAGCGCCGTGCCAAGCATCATAATACTTCATTATAGCCTTCTTACACTCGGCTACGAATCGTTCTTCTCCCACCCGCTCCAGCAAATCTTTTTTGTTCTTTACACCTAATTGGCGTTCTACTTCCAACTCAACTGGCAACCCTTGGCAGTCCCAACCCGTCCAGAAAGGAACGTAAAAACCTTGCATTGACTTCCAGCGATAACGTAAATCCTTCATCACTCGCCCGCGAACGTGACCTACATGAGGGTATCCGTTTAGTGTCGGAGGGCCTTCCACATAACCCAAAAAGCCTTTATTCTTTTTCAGTCTCAGCTGTTCTAGTTTCTCTGCTGTATGGCTTTTTTCCCAGAATTCGCGGATTTTTTGTTCAAGTTCAAGCGGGCGATAGCCCATGGTGAGCCAGCGTTTAGAATCAGCTTCGAATTTGACGGTCACCTTTCATTAACACATCCCGCCAAACACAGAAAACACCATACCAGCATATAACTTTTTTGAATCACTCTTTCAGAAAAGATGCCTATCAGTCAGCTTCGGCTTGCCTCCGACCCCGCTGATAATCACATCTGAAAACCCCAGTTCAACAAGCCTGTCAGCAACAGCAGAGATGTGCCTTTGAAACGTGTTAACAAAGACTGATGGCCCAGTATCGATGGAATACCAGCATTCTACGCCACTGTTTCGCAGCTTGTTCACTTCACGTATTAATCGAATTGTATCTGGCTCCCATAAAACCAAGTGTGATTTACCAGTCATAGTAATCGCATGAAGATTAAGCGTGTCTTCCTCGGCAATCCGACCAATTGTGGCAGTGTCACCCTTCATTATGGCTGATTTCATCGTCTCTATCAAACGGTCTATGTTTACGAGCCTTGCCTGGAAGAGTGGGGAGCTAACTACCTCAGCGTGGGCTTCGTCTGTCTTCATCTTGGAATGAATGGGTACGATGATCATCGAGAAGCTTGGGTTGTCTGGCGAGGATAGTTGTTCAGCGTAAGAGTGCCCATTCTTGTCTGCGTACCATAACGCGAAGCCTCCTGCAAGACTTCTTGTGGCTGAACCGGCACCCAATCTTACAATTTCTGAAAGTGAGACGTAATCGAGGTCCAGACTTAATGCTTTACTTGCTGCTGCTCCAAGAGCTGCAAACCCAGACGCTGAAAAGCCTAAACCTTTCCCAGTCTTGATACTGTTTCGGGAAACTATCTTAAAAAACCCTAGATATTCTGCCAACTTTTTCAACTTGTCTAAAACGATTCCAACTCTTTTCTTATCTTGGCCAGTCACCCATTTTTCATTAATCACAATGATGTTTCCCTTAAGAGAGCTGTTGACTTCTACTGTTGTTATGGTGTATAAAGCGTCGATGCACACTGAAATGCTGTCGTGAAAGGGAATTCGTTGCTTAGGATTCTTTAAGCCATGATATTTAACCAGTCCTTGAATGGGGTGGGCGATTGCTGTTGCTCTCATAAGCCAAACCTTTGCTATAAGCCTTAAACTGGTATTTTCCTGCCGTTAAAATCTCTTTTGAAGCGCCCAAACTCGTCTTTAACTTCCTGAAGTTGTTTGTTCGTAAAGACGGGGCCGTCAACGCATACTCGATATTTGCCAATGGTGCAGCTGCCGCACAAGCCTATAGCACAACGCATAAGCCTCTCCATACTTTCCTGTAACGGTGTTTCATGTTTCTCGGCTAACATGAAAATCTTGAAAAGCATCAGCTCCTTTCCACAGGCATAAATCATATCAAACTTCTTCTCAGCCAAGGTCTTTTCAGCCAACTCGGTTACAACACCTTTATAGCCGTGACTTCCATCCTCGGTTGAGGCAATTATTCTGGCTTCTGTTTTTGAAAGCATGCTGTCTATCTTAGACAAGAAAATCAACTCTTCTTTTGTTTTTGCTCCTAATAGAAAAGTCATTCCAGTCTTCGATTTAACTAATTTCTCTGCAAGAAAAATCAACGGTGCAATTCCAGTCCCGCCACCCACAAGGAGAACATTACCCTTAACAAGTTTGAAACTGTTACCGAAAGGACCTCGAACGCCAACAATATCCCCTTTCTCTTTTCGGTGTAAAAGCATTGTAGCTTCACCAATGTCGGCCACTGTCATCGATGCCAAACCGTTGGGATGGGTTGAAGAAATACTCATGGGGATTTCGTCAAAGCTTGGAAGCCAAACCATAATAAACTGGCCTGGCTTGCCTTGAGAGCAGAGTTTGTCATTGAAGAAGAACGTTTTAACCATTGGGCTTTCTTTAACTATTTTCTTGATTCTAACTGTTCTTAGAAAATTAGTTTCGGTGAGACAGGCCGACAATTTCTTTCACGCTTCCAAACTTTTTCTTTTTCAAGAAGGCTTCAATTCCATAAGTTACTTGCTTAAACACGCTTAATCCCTTTGTGGCTATTGCAGTTCCTATTTGAACTGCAGAGGCACCTGCTTGCATGAATTCTACGGCGTCTTTCCACGTATCTATCCCCCCACACCCGATAATCGGAATTTTCACGACATCGTAAATTTCATATACACATCTTACTGCTATAGGCTTTATTGCAGAGCCAGACAAGCCGCCCATCTTGTTTCCGAGGATTGGTTTAGCTGTCTCTATGTCTATGACCATGGCTTTTACTGTGTTTATGGCGGTTATGGCGTCGGCTCCCGCTTTTTCTGCGGCTTTAGCTAATTCTGCAATGTTAGCAACGTTTGGTGTCAATTTGACGAAAACTGGTTTTTCAACGCTTCTCTTAACCTCTCTCACAACTTCTTCAACTAGTTTCGGGTCTTGTCCAATTTCAGCTCCAGTCCTCTCAGCGTGAGGACATGAGACATTTAGCTCCAGCCCCTCTGCGCCCGTTTTCAAGGCTTTTTTCGCTGTCATTGTGAATTCCTGTGGCGAATAGGCGTAGATGCTCACAATCATCGGAACTTTAATTCCTTTTATATGTTGCATCTCTTGAGCAAAATGCTCAATGCCGGGGTTGGGGAGACCCATGGCATTAACTAGTCCTCCTTCAACTTGAGCTACTGTAGGGTTTGTGTAGCCGCTGCGAGGCTTCAAGCCTAGAGATTTTGTGACGACTGCGCCGGCGCCTGCCTCTGCTACCCGTTTCAGCGTCAACCTTGACATGCCTAATATTCCAGCTGCAAGCATCGTTGGGTTAGCTAGCTTCAAACGCGCAATTTCTACCAGTAAACGATTAGTCATGTGGAATACTCCATTTTCAGTAAAGGTTATTCACTAGCAGAGATAAAGTTTAGGAAAGGCTTTGATTGATGGCATCTATGGTGAGGATAAAAGCATGAAGGCAACTATTATAGTATCTTTAATAGGCGTTTTAGGTTTCGGCGAAGACGTTCAACTGGTTGATAAAATCTTGTTTAGGAAAGACTCCAAGCTCATAGCCGAAAAACTAAACTTGATTGATGCTGGAAAAGCAATTGACGAAGTAACTTCCTTAGTTCAGCGACTTAAGAAAAAAGGCTTTACTGCTTTTGTTTTTGAGAATGCTATAATTGCAAGAACTGTAGAGGAAAAACTGAAAGTGGAAGTTAGTGTTGCTCACCCCTCTTTACAAGGTGAAATTTTACGCAAAAACATGGAGAAATTCGCCATAGAAGTTGGATTTGTTAAGCAACCACAAAAACTGCGAAAGCTGACTCGTGAAGTTTCTGTAGAACTTACTCGATTAAGAGTGAAAAAGGCAGGAGAAAAAAGAGACTTGATGGTTGCTCAAGCCATACTAAGCATTGACGACTTGGATAAAACTACTAATTTGTTCATGGGTCGAATACGGGAATGGTATGGCCTGCATTTCCCTGAACTCGACCGCATGATAGAAAAACATGAAACCTATGCAAGACTCGTCTTAAGCCTTGGAAAACGACTGAACTTCATTGTAGAAAATCTGAATAGAGAAGGCTTACCTGCAAACAAGGCTGTGCAAATTGCAGAAGCTGTAGAAAACTCCATGGGAGCAGAACTAGCCGACATAGATATTGAACGGATACAAAGTCTCTGCAAACAAACATTAGAACTCTACAGCTTGCGACAAGCTCTGCAAAGCTATGCAGATTCAACAGTGGAAGAGGTGGCGCCCAATGTCCAAGCCCTAGTAGGCTCTCTGCTAGCGGCTCGTCTTATAGCATTAGCTGGAGGAATAACTAACCTTGCAAAAATGCCTGCAAGCACAATCCAAGTTCTAGGTGCAGAAAAAGCCCTCTTCAGAGCCTTGAAAACGGGAACGCGACCGCCAAAACACGGGATCATATTTCAAGACGCCCTAATCCATGACGCAAAAAAATGGCAAAGAGGAAAAATGTCAAGAGCATTAGCGGGAAAACTAGCCATAGCAGCCAGAACCGACGCCTTCAGCAACAGATACATCGGCGACTCCCTGAAAGCAGCCTTGGAAAAACGAGTTGTTGAGATCAAAGAGAAATACCAAAAACCACCATCACCCAAAGAACGTAAAAAGAAAAATAAGTTTCAACCCCTCCATAAAAGGAGAAAGAAACGTGGCCGCAGACGTTAAACCACACTCAAAATTCTCTGGAATCTACTGGATCACATTAGAAGACGGCACACGGAGATTGGCTACTGAAAATTTGATTCCAAGAAGGAACGTCTATGGCGAACGTTTAATCTCCTTCAAAGGCATCGAATATAGGCTCTGGGATCCTTTCCGTAGTAAACTTGCAGCAGCTATCTTGAAAGGATTAACAACAGTGCCCATACAACAAGATAATAAGGTTTTGTATCTAGGAGCAGCCTCAGGAACGACAGCCAGCCACGTTTCAGACATGGTGGGAGAAAAAGGGCATGTCTACTGTGTGGAATTTGCGGCACGTGCCATGCGCGAATTAATAAACAACGTATGCGCTTTTCGCTCCAACATGACACCGATACTGGAAGACGCAAGAATGCCGGAGAAATATGCGATGTTTGTAGAGAAAGTGGACGACATTTATTGCGACATAGCGCAGCCCGAACAAGCAAAAGTTTTGGCTGACAACGCAGAGCTTTTCTTAAAGGAGAACGGATGGACCATGCTGGCGGTTAAGTCACAAAGCATCGACGTCACCAAAAAACCAGTCGAAGTGTACAGGCAAGAAGTAAATATACTGAAAAGCCGTGGTTTCGCTATAAAGGAATTTGTACAACTTGAACCATACGAAAAAGCACATGCGATGATTGTATCAAAAATCTAAACTGCAAACCCCATCCGTATCTGATTCTAACATTTGAATTTACAAGTATGTTTATATTCAACCTTTACGTATTGATTTGTGACGTCGGGGGAGGAGATGGACAGGGTGGAAATTCTGGACAACGCTGAATCCCTTTTCGAAAGAGCAGGCTTCTACCTCTCGCAAAGATGTTGTGTACGACCGAGCTGTTTTGACTTTGTAGCGCGAAAAGAAAAACAACTTGCCTTCGTCAAAGTCCACCCTAATATTGGGAATGTGTATGCAAAAGACGCAGATGGACTCATGACTATGGCTAGGTTTTTCTCTGGAGCGTCACTTTTCGTTTGCAAAAAAACTCGAAGCAAACCGTTAGAAAACGATACAGTATATTCAAGATATAATGTGGGTGCAGTTACTATTAAAACTCTCGAAGATGCTCTTCTCAAAGGAGTAGGACCGCTGATTGAAGCGGGTCCGGGAGGATACTATGCAAGACTGGATGGGACAGCAATTAGAAAGAAGAGGCTGAAGAAGGGGCTGTCTATAGGTAAAATGGCGGAGATTATGGGCGTTTCACGGAGAACGCTTTATGGTTATGAACGAGAAATGACAAAAGCTTCTGTTTCAACGGCTTATAAGCTTGAGTGGGTCTTGGGCATGCCTGTTGTGAAGTCCATTGACATTTTTCAATATCCAGAAAAAACTGAAGGCTTTTTTGCCGCTGCAAAACGCATAATTAGTGAAAGCCGCTTTCTTCAGTTTGTCATTAGGAAGCTGCTTCGGTTTAACTTTACAGTTTTTCAAATAGGGCGGGCTCCTTTTGATTTTGTTGCAAAAACTCCGGAAAACGACATTAGTCTTTTAGGGTCAATTGTCTACGAGAAAGAGCAGAATTTCGAGGTTAGAACTGAAGAGATTGCGAGTATTAGCAAAATGGTAGAGGCACAGCCTATATTTATTACGGGCAGTAAAAAAGTTTCCGCTGACAATGTTCCTCTCATTCACCGTGAAGATTTTGAAAAAATTAAGACCCCTGAAGATTTGATGGCTAAGCTTTAATCATGTTTTATGTAGCTGGGTTTGTTTCATTTTTGCGTCTGTTTTAGCAGTTTTTGCGGGCTTCCAAGAGCGACGTACAAAATCTGGGTATGCACCATATTTTTTCACTAAAGTTTCAAGGAAAGCCATGGTTTTAGGGTTTGCCATGTAGCCGCTTCCAAAGTCACCATGTTGAGCTTTTAGTTCGTCTATGCTGCGGTCTCTTTCAACTTTGGCGATTATGGAAGCAGCAGAGACCACTGGGTAGTTTTTGTCTGCTTTATGTTCTGATACCACTTGCACTTGAAAAGAGAGGCACTCTGTGATGTGCTGTTTGTAGCGGTCGGGTAAGACGTCAGAAGCGTCGACGATTGCAATGTCAGGTCTAAGCGCCTCGATTACTTTTGCCATGGTTTTGGCTTCTAGACGGTTAAGCTTGTGTAGCTTTCTTCGACTGTTGACTGCTCTGTCGATTTCAGATGGAGAAAGCTTGATGACGTATGTGTCTATGGCAACCTGTTCAATTTCTTTGGCTAGTTGTTCCCGTCGGTGACGTGACAAAAGTTTGCTGTCTTTCACTCCAAGCTCAAAAAGTTTAGGCTCGCTTCTTTCATCTATTAAAACTCCTGCAATAACTAGGGGACCGATAACACAGCCGCGGCCTGCTTCATCTACGCCTAATATTTGCATATAGACCGTCTTCACACAGTCTTTATCTACTAAACTTAATAATTTTATCAACAATCAAAGTTGGAAGCTGGTCTCTATTTTCTTGAGTAACTTCAATTATGTCCGCGTCATTTCTTGACTTGATTTGTTTAACAAGATGATGTTGGGCGTGGTAATGAATTGTACCAAGCACTGGTTTAGAGCTGTTAATTGCTTTTTGCCCTGCCTCCTTGAAAGCTTGGGAGAATAACTCCATGGGGCCAATTTCGTCAATCAGCACTATGTCTGCGTCTTTTAGGGCGTTCAGTATGGATGTGGCACCTATCGAGTTAAGGCTGTCAAGGTTGACTCGATATTTGCCGATTCGAGGACCTACGGGTTGACGAGTGTGTGCGAGCCATCCTTTTCTGCCCGATGCGTAGTCGCGGATTTCGAAGCCTACTCGAATGCCTCTTTCTAGAATTTCTTGACTGGTCATGCCGCCTAGTTTGTAGCCTTTTGCTCTTAGTTTCTCTACGGCTCTAAGCAATACAGTTGTTTTTCCTGTTCTTGGAGGACCAGTTATGAATGTGAGTCGTTTCATCTTGTTTTCATCATATGTTTGTGAATTGTTTTTAAGTGTTGGAGACTAACGTGTTTTCTGGTCGAGTGACGAGGTTGAGTTTTTCTTTTCCTACAGAGGCTGTTGTTGAGGGCATGGTTGAGGTTGTTGTGCCAAGGCTTGCGGCATTTGTGGAGAAGCCCTCAGATTATGCGCCTTCGAAAGCGCCTGTGTTTTACAATCCTGTAATGGAGCTGAATCGTGATTTGGCGGTTTTAGCATTGCAGGCTTTTCAACGACTTATTGGACGCGAGTTGACTGTTTGTGAGCCATTGGCTGGCTGCGGGATTCGGGGGATAAGGTTGGCAAGTGAAGTTGATAGCGTGGGAAAGGTAGTTGTTAACGACATTAATGGTGAAGCCAGTCGATTGGCGAAGTTTAACGTTGAGAAGAACAGGTTGGTGGGCAAGGTTGATGTGGAGAATGAGGACGCCAATTTTTTGCTTAGTCGTTTTGCAGCACCTAGAAAACGATTTGACTACGTTGACATTGATCCTTTTGGCTCGCCGATGCCCTTTGTAGACTCCGCGTTGAGAGCCATGCGAAGAGGTGGGTTGTTAGCGTTAACCGCTACCGACTTAGCTCCTTTGTGCGGCGTACATCCTAAAGCCTGCGTGCGAAAGTATGGTGGAAGACCGTTGCGAACTGAGTATTGTCACGAGTTGGCTGTGCGTCTGTTGGCTGGGGCTTTGGCAAAGACTGCGGCTAAATATGATGTTGGCGTTAAAGTTATGTTTAGTCACAGCTCGGAGCATTACATTAGGCTTTACGCTGCGGCTGACTATGGAGCCAAAAAAGCAGATGACAGCCTCAAGAACATGGGTTATATCACTCATTGCTTTGCCTGCTTTCACAGAGAAGCATCAGCTGGAATGTTCCATTGCAAGAAAGAGATGTGCCTAGAATGTGGCAACAAGATGAGCATCGCAGGCCCCCTCTGGATAGGCAAAATCGTCAACGAAGATTTTGTTGCTTATATGGAAAGAGAAGCAAAGATTAAAGATTTTAGGCAGAAAAAGAAGATTCGTAGACTTTTGGCTCTAACGAGAGAAGAGACAAATGCGCCTATCACATATTATATGGTGGACAAGATTTGTGACAAACTTGGTTTACCTGTCCCATCAATAAAAAGAGTAGTTGCAGAGCTAGAGAAGGCAGGGCACAAAGTAGTTTTAACTCATTTTAAAACCCACGGACTCAAAACAGATGCGTCAGCTAGGGTAGTCAAAGAAACAATTATTAAGATATGTTGAGCTGCATCTTTAGTTAATGCATCTAGTACTTGGGGCTTTGTTTCTCCTTATTTTCTTCCATTATCCCTTTAATTTCTGTCCGAACCACAAAGACACTTTTTCCCCTTCAATTTGAGTTTTCTTTGTTTGAGTTAAGTTCTTATGCCTTTTCAACCGTTAGGTAGCTTTTGAAGTGTCAAACAATGAGTAAAACTTCCACGTTCACAGGCTTCTACAAGCTACCGATAGAAGAACGCCTTCGAGTAGTTAAAGAATTTGCCAACTTAACAGACGACGAAATAAATTTGCTCAAGAACACTGGTGCACTGCCTCTAGAGTTTGCCGACCGCATGATAGAAAACGTCGTCGGCGCCTTCCCTGTTCCCCTAGGCATAGCTGTCAACTTTCTCATCAACAAACGAGACTACCTTATCCCCATGGCAATAGAGGAACCCTCCGTCGTAGCGGCGGCAAGCTACGCCGCAAAAATGGCACGCGAAAGCGGAGGATTCCACACTAGCAGCACATCACCTATTATGATAGGTCAAATCCAAGCGGTAGGCATTAAAGACCCACACCGCGCTCGCATGGCAGTCTACACTTACAAAGAAGAGATTCTCGAAAAAGCCAACGAACAAGACCCGGTTCTCGTCTCTGTAGGCGGCGGGGCTAAAGATTTAGACGCAAAAATAATCCACACTCCAACTGGTCCTATGCTCATAACTGAGCTTCACGTTGACTGCCGAGACGCTATGGGCGCCAACGCGGTTAACACCATGGCAGAAGCGGTTGCTCCAATGATAGAAAGGGTAACCGGCGGCCGTGTCTACCTACGCATCATCAGCAACCTCGCCACTAAACGCTTGGCTCGAGCGCACGCAACTTTTCCCAAAGAAGCGGTGGGCGGAGAAGAGATTGTAGACGGCATAGTTCAGGCTTACCAATTCGCAGCCGCAGACCCCTACCGCGCAGCGACGCACAACAAAGGCATTCTCAACGGCGCAATTGCTGTTGTCATCGCCACATGCAACGACCACCGCGCCATAGAAGCAGGTGCCCACGCTTATGCCGCCCGTACAGGCCATTACACAGCGCTATCGTCATGGGAAAAAGGCAAAGATGGAGACTTAGTGGGTTCGCTTGAAATGCCTATGGCAATTGGCACAATCGGAGGCGCCGTGCGCACCCACCCAATCGCCAAAATCGCACTCAAAATTCTAGGCGTAAAATCAGCTAACGAACTCGCTGAAGTCATAACCGCAGTGGGCTTGGCTCAAAACCTAGGCGCCCTCCGCGCTCTGACACATGAAGGCATCCAACGAGGCCACATGCGACTGCACGCCCGAAACATAGCAATCGCAGCAGGCGCCACCGATAAACTCGTTGACATCGTAAGCGAACAAATGGTAAAGGAACGCAAAATACGCATGGACAGAGCCAAAGAAATCCTTGAACAGTACCGGAAGACCAACCTATGATAATCCTGCCTGGTCCGGCAAGCAAAGACTTAGCGAACAGTCTTGCCACGGAGTTGAAAGCTAGACTAGTTCCTGTTTTTTTCAAGAAATTTCCAGATGGTGAAAGCTACATACGCATTGACGGCGACGTACAAGAAGAAGACGTTGTAATCGTTCAAACCACGAGTCCACCTCAAGATGCACGAATGATGCAGCTCTTTTTGTTGGCATCCGCAGCCAAAAATCAAGACGCCAAAAGAATCAGGGCGGTGGTGCCCTACTTTGCGTACAGTCGCCAAGACAAAGTGTTCCTCCCTGGCGAAGCTTTCAGCGCTAAGACTGTCGTTGGCGTACTCAAAACATGCGGAGTCACTCAAATAATCACTGTTAACGCTCATAACTCCGCGGCTTTAGAAGGCTTCACCGTTCCCGTGAAAGACCTTTCAGCCATTCCCCTGTTGGCGGAATATTTCAGAGACCAAGGCTTTAAGGGTGCGGTCTCGCTATCAATGGGCAAGAAAGGCTTAGCCACAGCGAAAGAAGCTGCCGACGTGCTCAAGGGCGGATATGATTACGTTCTAACTCGAAGAGACCGCCACACGGGAAAAGTCAGCATCGAAGAGAAACCTCTTGAAGTGAAAGGCAAAGTTGCGATTTTCTTCGATGACATAATAAGCAGCGGCGGAACAATGATGAAAGCAGTTGCCCACGCAAAGAATCAAGGAGCAACAAAAGTGTATGCTGCTTGTGTGCATCCTATCTTAATAGCCAACGCTAAGGAAAAAATAATACAAAGCGGAGCTGACGAAGTTGTGGGCACCGACAGCGTTCCAAGCCCTGTAAGCGGCGTTTCCGTGGCGCCCATAATTGCTGAGGCTCTGATCTAGTAAGGAGCCTAAACATTGGTGCCCAAGCTTTTCTTTCTTCTCTCAGGCGAGCATAAAACCCTGCCATTCGCAGAACTTAAAGCAATTCTGGAAACTGAAGATATACCTTATAAAGAGTTGCAAACGTTATCACAGGTTCTGCGGCTGAACACAACTGTTGATGCAGTTGAACCTGTTAGAGGAAGAGCTGCATTGACGCGAATTTGTTGTCAAGAACTATTCTATTGTCAAGCTTCTTTTGCAGAAATCGTGAGAGCTATGCAGTCTGTCTCGCTAGATAATTTTCTTCAGCAAAGTGAAAGCTTTGTTGTGCGTGTTCGACGGGTGGGCGAGGCGGCGCGAAATTTGATCAGTATGGATTTAGAACGGAAACTCGGCGAGCTCGTCTTAAACAAGGTCAAGGGGGCAAAGGTTAACATTAAACAGCCAAAGAAAACTTTCTTCGGAACATTAACCGATAGCAGCTTTCTTTTCGGGTTGAAACTTGCAGAAATTGCACCCACTCCTTTCATGCAGAGGCGCCCCAGGAAACGTCCCTTTTTCCACCCTTCAGCAATGCCAGCGAAGTTGGCGAGGTGCATGGTCAATTTAGCCATGCCTAAAAGGGGTGATTTAGTTCTAGACCCTTTCTGCGGCACGGGCAGTTTTCTTATAGAAGCTGGTTTGTTGGGTTGTCGGGTGTTGGGTTTTGATGCTAAGAGGCGTATGGTTAGGGGGAGCTCGCGGAATCTGAGGTTCTTTAATGTAGAATTTGAGGGTTTAGGGGTTGCTGACGCTAAGCATTTGCCGTTAATGAAATTTGACTGTATAGTTACAGATCCGCCGTATGGTCGTTCAGCGTCTACATTGGGATATACGACTAGGCAGATTATTCAGGATTTCCTAGTAATGTCCGGTGATAGGGTGGCGAAAGGACAACGTATTTGCACAGCAGCTCCAAAAACGGTTCACATAAGTGAGATAGCTGAAACCTTAGGTTTTAAACATGTTCAGTCCCACTTCGTTTATGTACACCGAAGTCTCACTAGAGAAATTGTAGTGTTGGAGAAAGCGTAGATGAGTCTGCAAGTGATTTTTCTCGGAACGGCTGGCAGCATACCCACATCTAAGCGATCGTTGCCAGCTGTCGCAATCCGGAGAAAGGGCGAGTTAATTCTCTTCGACTGTGGCGAGGGGGTTCAACGGCAAATGGTAAAGGCGGGTTTGGGCTTTAACAGGAAAATGAAGGTGTTAATAACTCACATGCACGGCGACCACATGCTTGGCTTACCTGGCATGATCCAGACAATGTCGTTGCTAGGCCGTACAAGGAAGTTGGAAATTTACGGACCAGTGGGCTTGGAAGACTTCGTTAAAGTTATTGAAAAGACTGTGCAGTTTGCTCTTACGTTTCCTCTTGAGATAGCTGAGATTGAAGGTGAAGGGCTTATCTCTGAAGAGAAAGAGTATGAGGTATATGCAGCATGTGCAAGCCATGTGACTCCCGCATTTGCTTACAACCTTGTTGAAAAGCCGCGTCTAGGCAAGTTCTATCCAGAAAAAGCCAAAGCATTAGGCATTCCTGAAGGAGTACTGTGGTCGAAGCTTCAGCATGGGTCAGCCGTAAAGTTGCCAAACGGAAAAGTTGTCGAACCTGAGAAAGTGGTTGATCCAAAAAGACCGGGAAGGAAAATCGTCTATACTGGAGACAGTAGGTCTTCAAAGTCTCTTGTGGAGTTGGCTAAAAATGCCGATCTGCTTATCCACGACTGCACATTTGATGATGAACTTGCAGAAAGAGCCGAGGAAGATGGGCATTCTACACCGAGCCAAGCAGCGAAAACAGCAAAAAAAGCAAAGGCAAAACGGCTAATTTTAACGCATATCAGCGCACGTTATAAAAAGCCCGATCTGTTGTTAAACCAAGCTAGGAAAGGCTTTTCAAATGTTGATGTGGCTGAAGACTTTATGAAGATTGATTTGCCACTACTTGATGTCAAGTGAAAAGTTTTTGCAGCGTTGCTATGCTTTCTTTTATGTTGTAGTAGGATTCCACCATTACAATTCCTTCAAACCTCATCTTTTTGATGTCTGCTGCGAATTGTTGCCAATTCACAGCGCCACTGTCAACTCCTAGGTGCAAGTCTCGTTTTCCATCGTTGTCGTGTGCGTGGACATGAACAATCTTCTCGCCGAAAGCTTCTATAAAAGCGTGGGTTTGACCGTTTATGTTCGAGTGCCCCACATCTAATACTAAGCCTATGTCTTCGCCAAGCTTGTTAAAAAAAAGGGAAAACTGCTCAACATTTGCCACCAAGAACCCAAACTGCTCAGGAACGTTTTCAATTGCAATCTTCACCCCATGTTTTCTAGACAGTTTAAGTAGTTTCTGCACCGATTCAATGTTTGTTTTCCAGTCCACGCCGGGATAAAAACCACTTATACCTGTCCGCAAACCTGGATGGAACACCATGAGGCAACATTCAAGTTGTCGTGTAAAAGTCATAGACTTTTCGAGTCGTTTAAGAAAGAAATTACGCATGTCTTCTGCTGGTGCGGCAATGTTGATGTTTGCGAAGGGTGCATGCAACGTATATGCTAAGCCTTGTGATTCACCGATTTCTTTAAGCTTCTTCACCCGCTCTTGGTCGAGTCTGTGCCAGCCATCGTCAATCAATTCCACATAGTTTACTGTAACCTCTTGCAGTCTCTGGCAAAGGCTGGAAAACGGTTCGCCTAAACAATGCAGCATAGACAAGCCGATGTCAGCTTTAGCCATAATGGGTGTCTCACTACTAGATAAGTGTCACACCTTTCCGTTTTATACGGTTCTGGGTGCAAGCCAATCAATAAGTTTCACTGGGTTATTGCATTTGATCTTAACTTTTATCGGTCCAAGAGGGCTTTCTGCAACTGGGTCACAGAAGGACACATGCCCCGCGTAGGCAACTTGTTTGTTCAAACAGAACGAAATAGTGTTCTCCTTTAAGCCCTGAAACAAGACGCCTCGTGCGGCATCTCGAATGCGTTCTCTGCGTAGAAGATAGCCAAACTTGGACAAACCTTCCACATCTTTAGCTCGGGCTAAGAGCAAGCAGCCTCTACGCTGAGGCTTCTCTTCAAGTGGTAAACCGCCAAAAATGTTTTCTACAGCCTGTCGAACTTTTGCCACATCTTCAGTAGGATTAACTTCCACTTTTACTTGCACGCTTACTTCGTCCACTTTTAGTCACGTTCTCCAAAAACTTTACCACTTCTCTTTTAAGCTCCGCTCTTTTTCCTTCATTCACTATCATCACATCCGCAGAAGCAATAACGCTGCCAAGCCCAATATGAAGCTCTCGCCAATCCCGCTCCAAAAAAGTTTCCCAACAGGCGGGATCATCGCTCCGTTTACGTCTAAAGAGCCTTTTGAACCTTGTTTCAGGCGAGGAGTGAATGGCTAGGAGTTTGAACCTTGAAAAACGCTTTTTGAATTCGTCTGCTTCGTATATGCTGCGAATGCCATCAATAATGACAACTTTGTTCTTCATTTTTTCAATCTTAGGGACGCAGCGTTTCGCCACTACTGCAGGTCCGCCTTCTTGACGCAGTTTCAGCATCACTTTACCCACATTTTCGGGCGTCGGCTCTAAATTTCGACGTTTAGTTTCTTTCCTCACCTCATCACCCATGACAACAATACCGCAGCCCATCTTCTTAGCAACTTCAACTACTGTTGCTTTTCCAGAGCCCGGCATTCCTGCAACTCCAACAACAACTTTGTTCTTCATAATTTATACGCCCACTGTCCTAGCTTCATCTTTTAGGTTAAAAGTTCTTATAAATGGTTTATACTGAAACTATGAGAGGAAGGACTTAAGATGCCAGAACCCATTCGAAGCTTTATTGCTTTTGACATTACCAGCGAAGAAATTTTGAAGCGCTTATCTGAAGCCCAAGAAAAGCTTGTAAAAACTGGCGCAGACTTCAAATTGGTCAAACCGGAAAACATCCACATTACGATGCGATTTCTAGGAAATATACAGCCAAACATGGTTGACAGAATCCACAGCGAAATGGAAAAAGTGGCTTTTACGCCCTTCGACGTGGAGATTCGAGGAATAGGTGCTTTTCCAAATCTTAAATATACCCGTGTTGTTTGGGCAGGCATCCAAAAAGGCGCCGAGAAGCTTGAAGACATCTTTAACCAGTTGGAGCCCCGTCTTCAAGAGTTGGGGTTTAGGCCTGATAAGAAGGGTTTCAGTCTTCACATTACAATTGCAAGAATAAGAACGGGCCGTAACAAGGCGGAGCTTATTCGTTGTGTAAACGAGTTAACAAGCTATGAGTTTGGAATTTTGAAAGTTAACTGTTTGAAACTTAAGAAAAGCGTCTTAACGCCTAAAGGTCCTATATACTCTACCTTGAAAGAGGTTTGCCGAGAGAAGTAAAAGGCGTCTCTAATGGTCTCAAAACTTGAAAGACTGCTGTCAAAGGTTTTGAAGAAGACTACACCTAGTCTTGAAGAGAAAAAACACATTCTTGCATTGGCAAAGGAGCTTAAGCAGAAAGTCGAAGCGGCTGCCCAGAAAGCTAGGGTAGACGTGGAAGTGCATGTTGAAGGCTCAATTGCAAAAAACACTTGGTTAAGGGAATCGCCAGACATTGACATTTTCATGCGGGTTCCACCAACCGTGCCACGGAAAGCTTTTGGCACCCTGTATTTAGACATTGCAAAAGAAGCGACAGCAGGTGCTGAGCAAATTGAGCGCTTCGCAGAACATCCCTATCTAGAAGCGATATTAGACGAGACTCGAATCAACATCGTTCCATGTTATCGAGTAGAAAAAGGTAAATGGAAAAGTGCCGCCGACCGCACTCCCTTTCACACAGACTACATGAAACCCTTATTGAATGAGAAACTTTGCGGCGAAATTCGCTTGTTGAAACGGTTCATGACGGGCATTGGTGTTTATGGGGCTGAAATTAAGGTAGGCGGCTTCAGCGGATACCTCTGCGAACTCCTCGTACTCTTTTACGACTCCTTTCTTCAAGTCTTGAAGGCTGCAAGCAACTGGAAGCCTCGACCACTCATTGATCTCGAAGGTTATTATGAAGAGCGAGAACGCGAATTGAAACTAATCTTTGAGGAGCCTTTAGTTATAGTTGACCCCGTTGACAAAGGAAGAAACGTCGCTTCAGCGGTAAGGCAAGAACGACTAGACGAATTTGTTGCTGCGTCAAGAGCCCTTCTAGACAAGCCAAGCACAGAGTTTTTTTATCCTTCAGAAACAAAGCCCTTTAACTCCGAAGAGCTGTTGCAGGCGGTGAGAAACCGTGGCTCAAGTCTCGTGTTTATACGGTTGGGGCGGGTGAAGACGGTTCCTGACATTCTTTGGGGACAGCTTTACAAATCTCAAAGGTCGCTTCGAAAACTTGTCAAACGGTATGACTTTAGAGTTATTCGTGATGCTGTGTGGAGTGATGAAAAAAGCCTGAATGTATTTCTTTTGGAAGTGGAGCATCGTTGTCTGCCACCTTTGAAAAAGCATCTTGGGCCACCTTTAGAGAAGAAGAATGAATGTGAACGGTTTCTTCAAAAGCACACTGGTTCACTACGAACGTTATCTGGACCTCGAATAGAAGAAAAACGATGGGTAGTGGAAATAACGCGGGAATATACGAATGTAGTTGAATTGTTGGGGGATAAGTTGAAGGATGGAGGAAGAAATGCTGGCATTGCAGAACTCGTTTCCCAAGCAGTTGCAAAGGACCTGAAGATTCTGGTTAATGAAGAAATTCTTTCATTGTATTCACACAATCAAAAGTTCGCGAAATTCTTAACCGAGTATCTTAAGGGAAAACCGAAATGGCTGACTTGAGAAAAGTGGGAGTAGTAATTAGAGAATACTTGTCTAACGACTTTTCCCGAGTTAGAGAACTGATACTGAAAGCAGAAAACTTCGGCGAACCCTTCCTAGAAACTGAGCTACTGAACATCAAGAAAAACACTTCACTAGGCTTAGGCAAAGTCTTCGTTGCAATGTTGAAAGACCAAGTCATCGGCTACATTTCACTAGGCAGAAGAATTTTTGCGTTGATGGTAGATTCTATTATTGTCGACCGAAACTATCAAAGAAAAGGCGTGGGCAAAAAGCTTATTGAGAAAGCAAAAGAGTATGCAAAGTCACAAGGTTTTCATGTACTCCGTACGGACACCGGAACTTTCATGGACTACGCCATCAAGTTTTACCTTGCCTGCGGTTTTGAGCCATGCGGCTATGTGCAACACGACTTTGGCTTGGGTTCAAAGCAGCTACACTTCTACATAGATCTAACGACGGAAAAGGGAGACTGTTCTGCTTGAAAGTCTGCATGCTTTCTCTCACATGTTGCGCTGGCTGTTTCTTGTCTTTTCTAAGCGGCGGCGAAGATCTCTACAACTTTTTAACAAAAGATATTGAAGTTATATATTCACCAACCTTCGTAGACACGAAGGAAATTCCAAGGGTTGATTTGGCAATTGTTGAAGGAGGAGTTAAAACAGAGGCAGACGAGGAGCTGTTGCGAGAGATAAGAGCGAAATCCACCACACTCGTTGCCTTGGGCATATGTGCCACCCACGGCGGCGTAACAAGCCTCGGCAACCGCATGTCCTTAAAGAAGTTTCTCGAGCAAAAATTTCCAAAAACTCAATCCAAGTTTCTTCCAGCTTTGAAAGACATGATGTATCCCATTTGCACTTTTGTTGATGTCGACTACTATGTGCCAGGCTGTCCTCCGATGCCTGATCGTATCATAAAAACTTTGAGAAGTGTCGTTAAAGGTGAAAAACCCGAACGAGTCAAAGAAGTGGTCTGCTTAGAATGTCCCAGAAAGATACTCCCAGTAAAGCCGGGAAGGCTTTACGGGACTTACGAAAAGGAGGCAGACCTGAACATTTGTCTCCTAAGTCAAGGTTTCATCTGTTTAGGCTCTTTAACGCGTCGAGGCTGTGGTGCCCCATGTCCCAGAGCCGGGTTTACCTGTTTTGGCTGTCGTGGTCCTCCAGACCCACTGCTCTACCGGTCTAGAGATTTGTTTGAACTCTTAGTAAACGTCACTTCAAAGAGGACGGGAATTCCGGCTGAGGATGTTAGGACGGAGTTGTATGCTAATCCCTTCGTTTTTCACGCATTCATCTTCTCAAAGACCTTAGAACGGTTCAAGGCTAAGGAGAGAGTTATATGACCGAAACACCGCGGCAGATAACGATTACACCTACGACGCGTATTGAAGGCCATGGCAAGGTCACTATCTTGCTTGACAAGTTTGGCAACGTGTCTGACGCCCATTTTCACGCCACCGAGATTAGAGGTTTTGAACAATTTCTACGAGGGATGGAATCCGACCGTTTACCCTTTATAATCTCGCGAATTTGCGGGGTTTGCTCCACAGCCCACATCATGGCATCTGTCAAAGCCATAGAAGACGCCTATCAAGCCGAAATTCCTGAAACCGCCCAAAAAATTCGAGAACTGCTGTTAATGGCTCAAGTGATAACAAACCATTCCCTCGTCTTTTTTTTCCTAACACTCCCCGACTTCTGGTTCAAAGAGGAAGAAAACCCACAGAAGAGAAACATTTTTCAAATCATGCGGGAAGACCCGGAAATCGGCAAGAAAGCGTTAGATCTCAAGATGTTCGGCACTCGCCTTCTCACAACTGTAGGCGGCAGACACATTCACATAGTCTCAGTTATCCCCGGAGGTGTCATCCGACCCCTCACTGAAAGTCAAAGAATCCAACTGCTCAAAGAAGCTAAAAACAACGTGGCATTGGCGCAAGAAGCCTTAGCCTTGGGAAAAAACTTGTTTCAAGAGAAATGGGACGAGTTTAGACGAGTTGCAGTCACAAAAACCAATTACATGGGTCTCACCAAGAACGGAAATCTTAACTTTTACGAAGGAAAAGTCCGCGTGAAGGATGCTGAGGGAAAAACTGTCGCTGAGTTTCTGCCGAAGGATTACATAGATTATGTGGATGAAAAAGCATTAGAGTGGACGTATGCAAAGTTTGCCTATCTAAAGAAGCAAGGATGGCCGCAAGGCATAGTAAAAGTCAGCTCCACCGCGAGAATGAACATTATCGACAACGTTAACACTCCTCTTGCAAGACAAGAATTTCTTGAATTCAAGAAAACATACGGAACGCCAGCGCATGAAACCTTGCTGTTCGACTATGCTAGACTAATTGAGCTACTTCACGCCTGTGAAAAAGCGCAAGAGCTACTTGAGGACAAGACTATTACGAAGCCTAAGTTGAGGGTGACGCTTTCAACCAGAGAAGCAGCTGGAGTTGGTTTAGTCGAAGCCCCAAGAGGTACACTTTTGCATCGTTACTCCTTAGACAAAGATGGAAGATTGAAGGACATACGCCTCATTATTCCCACACAAGTCAATAACGCAGCTATTAACGTGAGTGTAAAGAGCGCCGCAGAGAAGTTTATCAAAAGGGCTGAGATAAAGCCAGGGCTTCTTAACAAGATTGAGATGGTTATTAGGGCTTATGATCCTTGTATAAAATGTGCCTCCAGAACTGTTGAGAGTGGCAGTTGGCTGCGGGTTGAAGTTAGGGACAGTTGCGGTGAGCTTTTGAAGGTTTTGTAGTCCCTTACTGCGTGATTTTTATTGCTTGGTTAGGACAGTTGATTTCGCAGATTCTGCAGAGGATGCATATTTCATCGTTAATTACAATTGTTTTGGTTTTTCTAGGTTGTTGCGATATGATTTTGATTTCGAAAACATCAACGGGGCAAAGGTCGACGCATAAACCGTCACCTTTACATCTATTATAGTCTATGTAAACCTTCAAAGGGCATCCAGTTGAAATCAGTTGCGCAGCGTTTTATTAAAGTTTTAGTTTCTGCAGCTTACCCACCTGGGGCACCGTGGAATGGAACGTTTTTCCAAAGGATGTCCCACCAGTCTTCTTCAGTTATGGCTTCTTTTTTGATGACTAGATCCATGATTTTGTGGAGAAGTTCGTGATGTTTTCTTTCGTCGGAGGCTACAGATTCTAATAGGAACTTGACTTTCTTGTCTTTTATTTTTGACATAATTTTGTCTAAGGCGGCGATGGCTTTTTCTTCGTCCGCAATGTGTCTAGCAGTTATTTCTTCGAGTTCCATATATTCTTTGTCCGTTAGTGCCGGGGTGACTGTGGTGATGGATATGGCTGCGTTGTAGATTCCTGCGTGTTTTTGAGAATCGAAAGCTATTGCACGTAAAACTTGTTTCACTATAGGGTTTCTCACGTTTTTAAGGCTGTTCGTGACTGCCTCAACGATGCGGTGTTCCAATTTTATCTGGTCTTTGAAGAATTCTATCATTTCACCTTTTGACATCTTACCTGTTCTCCCGTCTACTACATGCTTTTACGGAAATATAACTGCTCTTAAATATAATGTTCTAAAGTATCTGTGAAACTAGGACTAGAGCGCCTGCTGTCCAGCAGTAAAATGCAAACCAGTGAAACTTCTGTTTTATAACTATTTTCAGCAAAACTTTAAGTGACAAATAGCCTACAACCATTGATGCTATAATACCTACAGCCACTGCAATTACGTCCACGCCGCTAATTAGCAAATCCAAATCCCCCGACTTCGCGATAGTGGCGCCTAAGACTGCTGGGATTGACAACAAAAAAGAGAATTTGAAAACTGTTTCTCTCTCCACTCTACGTAGTAGCCCAGTAGAAATTGTGGATCCGCTTCTTGAAACGCCGGGAATTATGGCGACGCCTTGCGCTATGCCCATAAGCAGCGAGTCCAGATAACTTAGGGTTCTATCGTCTCCTCTTCTTTCTGAAACGAAAAGCAAAAATCCAGTTGTCAAAAGAGCTACACCCACGACAAATAAGTTGTCAAAAAAAGATTCGAAAAGGTCTTGAAAAACGTAGCTAATGACCGCTGTAGGTATACTGCCGACAACGACAAAAGCGCCGAGTTTTCCCTCTTCCGACTTGAAATCCCGTCTAGCCAGTGCCTTCAAGATTTCCATAATGTCTTTTCGAAAAAAAGCTACAATTACAAAGAGAGTGCCCACGTGAAGGAGAACATAAAAAATTATAGGCGGCTTCCAACCGAAAAATTCTTTTGCTACGGCTAAGTGTCCTGAGCTGGACACGGGCAGCCATTCTGTCAAGCCTTGGATTATGCCGAGAATCACCGTTTCGGTAATTGAAGCCATAAACTTTCATGTTGTCTTGCTTTGCATATTTAAGTTTCCAAAAACTACGTGTCCGGCATCTTAACTCTTTTTAGCCCAAAATTGAAACTGAATTGCTGGGGTCAAAGCGCATGTGGTTTCTTATGGTGTCTAAGCCAAAGAAGTTTTATTTGCGTATGTCAGCTTTGTTCTGAGCAGCGTTGCTTGTAAGAGTAGTGCGCAGTTTAACGCCTGAAGAGGTCTTTAGGCGAATTTGCAGGTTCGAGGAACAGTATAGCTTGGTTTTTGACGAGTTTGAAGACCGATTTCTTAAACGAAAGAAACCGAGGCATCTGTTGAGTGCTTATCTTGAGTGGGCAGGCTTGGTTGATGCTTATAGGGGTTATGAGGAGGAGGGTGAACTTGACTACATCGTGGAAGAGATAAGAGAATTTGACTCTGGGCAACTGGCATTGCTGACCCCGAAACGCATAGAATTGCTTAATCATCTTGCCAATACGCGTGTAGAGTCTATAAACGAGTTGGCGCATAAAGTGAAGCGTGATGTCAAAAACGTGTATGAGGATCTTGTTGCTTTGCAGCGGTTGGAGCTTCTAGTGCTGAAGCGAAGGGGAAAGCGTAATGTTGTGCCAGAAACTTTGGTTGAGGAGATAACATTTTTGGTTCGGTGATTAGATGTCGAGGATGAACTTTACCGTGGTCTTGTTGGGCGTTTTCTTGATTTCCATTCGATGGTATGTTACAGCTTTGACTCCGATTTTTTGTGGGTGTTTTTTGGGATTGTATTTTTCGCCTTGCATTGCAGCTTTTAGTTTGTAGCCTTTGCCTGTTTTTTGGATTTTGTCTATCGTGAATTTGGAGTAGAGGGTTTGTGCTGTGTCGAATTTTACTAGGAGTGTTTCTAGCCAGTTGTAGAGTAGTGCTTTTTGGTCGTAGCCTTCAACTTCTACTGTTTCTTCATGTTTTGGTGTTATTTTGTTTGTTTGGGTCATTGTTTCGAAGGTTGCTAGGGCGGCATTTTCAAAGGCTTCTTCTAAGGTTTTGCCGTACGCCGCGATGTATGCGTCTGCTCGGTGTTCGAGAAACCTGAATTTTTTCCTTTCTGACAACAAGTTTTCCCTCTAAGGTTATGAATGGTTGTGCGGTTAATTTGTTTTTGCGCGTTTTCTCATTGCTATATACGTGCTATTGAAAAATAACTTGATTAAAGATTGCATAATTTTGTTTAGCTTCAAATTATACACACATTCGAGAAATATTAATAACTGTTATCTCAAGCACTAAAATCGTGAATCAGTATTGAAAGAAAATTCTCGTTTAATGGGTGTTCTGACGACAAAGACGGTCTTTCGATGTATTACAGCAGTTTTCTTCGTTCAGACTATCTTTTTTCTAACCTTTCCAACGTTCTACATGTCCCTCTACAAGCAAACGCTACTTCCTTTTGATGCTTATGGCTCTTTTAATGTCTACGACGGAGTTCGTAACATCGTGTATCTATGCAGCTTTGGAACTGGGCTACTTTTAGTGGCACGTTTTCCTAGAGACAGCAAAGACGCGGAAAGGATAGAGGAAATGGTTGCAATTAACTGCGCTTTGCAAGGCTTTTTTATCCAAGCCATTTACGCGCTTTGGATACATGAAACGGGGTACAGGCACAGGTATATATATCCACGGAGGCGTGTCGGGCTTCTTATCATGTTCGAATGGATTAACTTAGCGGGTACACATTCTTTTTGCGACTGCGTTAGCACTCTTGACTCATCGTGGATCAGCTTGTAGACTTGGTCTACTGGTATCTGGACTTTTACTTGTTTACATCTCAAGTAATCTTCTAATCAGATTGTTCCCAACTTCTCTGGAGCTAATGTTAGTTCTGGCAATTACGAGTGCCATGTCCATCTATTACTTGTGGAAATCTCATTAAGTGGCGGGTGACCGGCTAAAAAAGAAGATGGGGAGTAGTTAGAAGTTTTTGTGGGCTTCTTTGATTGCAGCAACCGCCAGTTTTGTTGCGTTTTTTACGTCGCCTAGTGAAAGCATAGAAGTTGGACTGTGAATGTAGCGAGTGGGAATCGACAAAACTCCACAAGGCACCCCTTCCCGAGTGAGAGCTATCCGCGCAGCATCCGTAGATCCCGCCAACCCCGTTTCCAGCTGGTATGGAACCTTAATCTTCTCTGCAGCACTGACCAGCAGCGACAACACCTTCGGGTGCGTAATCAAACCAGCATCCATCACACCAATTACAGGACCTTTCTTCATCTTTATCGAAGACTCAACCTCCTTCACGCCAGGAACATCACCTGCTACCGTAACATCGAAAGCCAAAGCCAAATCAGGATAAATCCCAAAAGCAGACACAGTTGCGCCTCGAAAACCTACCTCTTCCTGCACCGTACCAACAGCAAAAGCAGTACAATCAACGTTCTTGAGCTGCTTCAAAACCTCAGCCATGAGACAGCATCCTATACGATCGTCAAAGGCTTTCCCGATAACAAGGTCTCTGTTTATCTGTGCGAATTTTGTGTCGAAGCTTACAACGTCACCAACTTTTACACCAATCTTCTGAGCATCTTTCTTACTGCCAGCACCCACATCAATGAAAAGACTCTCAGCTTCGATAGCCTTCTTCCTTTCCTCAGCCTTCATTATGTGTGGCGGCTTAGAACCAATAACACCCGATTTTCTGCCTTTTTCGGTGTGAACTAAGACCCGCTGCGCTACAAGAATACGATCATCAATCCCGCCAAGTTTTGCAAACTGCAGAAAACCATTTTTGGTTATGTTTTTGATTATCAATCCAATTTCATCCATATGAGCAGCAAGCATCACCTTCGGCGCGTTCTTCTTCCTTCCCTTCTTTACACCAACCACGTTGCCCATTTTATCCTCCTTAACCTCGTCCACGTAAGGCTTAAGCATAGGCTTCAGCAATTCTTTAACTTCGTCTTCTCTACCCGTAACCCCGCAAGCATTAGAAAGCTTCTCCAAAGCGTTTACAAGCGTCACTTATTTTATTACCTCGTTTAGACTGCTATTAAGCACCGAACTAAGAAATAAGTGTAAGGCTGCCCAAGAAAAAGGGAGGCTGACATTTGAAGGAAACTAGCACTCAAAACATCTTAGTGATAGGCATCGACGCCGCCGCACTAGTCGCCTCAGCAAAGAGGGCAGGGTACAACGTTTTTGCCGTAGACTATTTTGGAGACCAAGACCTCAAACAAACATGCAAAGACAACTTGTCAATTGTGACACAAAAAACTGGAAAATCTTGCGGACGCCTCGCGACAAATTTCTCTCCAACCAAACTACTAAGTCTAGCAAAGAAACTCCGCACAATGTATCAAATGGATGCTGCTTTGTTGGCTTCAGGCTTAGAAGACTCTCCACAGGTTTTAATACGGCTCAACGAACTAATTCCCATTATTGGAAATCCTCCCCGAACAATCGAAAAAGTGCGCGACAAAGCAAAATTTTTTCACGAACTCAAAAAACTCGCCATACACCATCCAGAAACAAGTGTGGCAAAAAACCTCGAAGAAGGGAAGCGGGCGGCCAAAGACATCGGCTACCCTGTCATAATAAAGCCTTTGCCCAGTCTTGGGGGTGTCGGGATTAGAAAGGTAAACGATAGAAGCGAGTTAGACTTGGTTTTTCAGCAAACTATTTCGTCTTCTAAAGAAGTTTTGATTCAAGAGTTTGTGTCTGGTATGAACATGAGTGTATCGTTTCTCTCGTCTAAAGGAGAGACTGAGGTTTTAACTTTAAACGAGCAACTCTTAGGAATTCAAGAAGTTGGTCAAAGAGAGCCTTTTGGCTACTGCGGAAATATCGTTCCTGCCTCAGTGAGTGGTATAGTTACGGATGCATGTATAGATGTGGCGAAAAAAATTGTGCCGCACTTTAGTCTTGCCGGGTCGAATGGCATAGATTTCGTGATTTCAAAAGATGGCGTCCCCTATGTTGTTGAAGTGAACCCCCGTTTTCAAGGAACCTTTGAATGTGTTGAACGTGTTCTCGGAATAAATCTAGTCAATGCCCACATGAAAGCATGTATTGAAGAAAAACTCTTGTTTCACAACGAAGAAAAGCTGACGAACTGTTGTGTTAGACTAATCCTATACGCTCGTCAACGTTCAATAGCCCCCAATCTCAGTAGCCTTGAAAAAGTCAGAGATATACCCCTTCCCAGAGTCGTCATAGAAGAAAGCGAACCACTCTGCTCTATTATAGTCGAAGAAAAAACGAGAAGCTCTGCTTTAAAAAAATCGAGAATGCTGACTGAGCGTGTCTATGGAATGGTAAAGCCAAAGCTTCAATGACTGGTCGAAAGCCCTGCCTTTCTCAGTGCCTTGATTAAGGGGTGTCCAATTGCCACAGTGGCTATGGTAGATAATGCTACTTTTATGGGAGTGATGACGGCGCCGCTAGTCCATATTACTTGTAAAGTTTCAACGTCCCAACCGTAGAAAAATCTATAAGTTTGACCTGGAATAAAAACGAAAATTCGAAATAGTACATCGGCTTCTAACCCGACAAAAGCGGCAACAGCTAGGATTAGTAGTATACGCGCGCTACTTGGAACAGCACCGTAGACGATGAAAAGTGTAACCATGAAAAAAATCCATGAAATAAGCTCCGCGAAAATTAGTACAATAGTTATGTTAAATAGTTTTGGTTGAAGGGCAGTGTAAATAGCTAAAATAGTAATAATTGTGCCGAAAGCTCCAGAGAGTCCTATCATCTGCCTCTTTGGCAAAGATACATGCACGAGCGTTTCGGGTTTCCATAAGCCTTTCTTTATCAAGAAGGCTATCGCGATAAGAATGGCAAATGCGATGTAGGTGTCCCACATCCCCCAAAGGGGAAGTTGCCAGGCAACAGGCGTGATGAAATAAGCTGTAAATAATGTGATATAGTAAGCTAGTACTGGTTTCCATTTTCCTTTATACAGCAGTGCAGAGACGGCTACTCCAATCGGGGCGCCTATTGTGAAGAGAAACTCGTAAGCGTCTATGAAGTATATGGAGTGTCCAATCATAACTCCGATAAAGGTGGCTGCAAATCCTAACAGTGGTCCAAGTACGATTCCAGTGATAGGCATAATTAGAAAGTTCCAGCTGTACCAAACGCCAGAAGGAAACACAGGCAAACTCATGAAAGAATCAGTGATAACATTTAGGGCTGCAAAGACTGCCACAATAGCCACAAGTTGGGTGGCGCTGGTTTTTCTTTTCTGCATGGCTAGTTGCAGTTAACGTTAGCAAGTTTCTTTTATTATTTACGCATTTATTAATGGGATGATTGTTATGTATGTTGTTTATCATGAACGATACGAAGAAGTTTACACGTCAGACCCCGCAGCCTCACCTGGCAGAATCGAATGTATTAAAAGCGAGCTAGAAGACAGCTTTCAATTTGTTGAACCAACACTCGTTAGCGAATCGGATTTGCGGCTGGTACATTCGCAAAGCCACATTGACTGGGTGAAACAGCGTGGCTTGCTCTATGAAATTGCTGTCTTAGCCGTTGGAGGAGCATTGAAAGCTTCTAAACTTGCCATGCGAGGAGAGCCAGCTTTTGGTTTAATTAGGCCTCCGGGGCATCATGCAAGTCCAGACTCCTGCTGGGGATTCTGCTATTTCAATAATGTTGCAATTGCGGTTGAAAAGCTTAGGAGAGAAGGTGTTGTTAAGAAGGCTTTGATCGTGGATATTGACTTGCACTATGGAGATGGTACAGCCAACTTTTTTGCGTCGGTGCCTGAAGTTGTGTATCATCATGTTGGGAGTGTTGATAGGGAAAGTTTTTTGAGTGATTTGGAATGTTTCTTTGCGTCTCAGAAAGACAGTGGCATAGTTGCTGTTTCTGCTGGTTTCGACAGGCATGAGCTTGATTGGGGTGGTCTGCTGAGAACTGAAGATTATGCAACAATTGGAAAAACTGCTAGGGAATATGCCGACGAAAAGTGCGGTGGGAGAGTGTTTGCTGTTTTGGAAGGCGGCTACAACCATAGCGTTCTTGGGAAAAACGTTAAAGCTTTACTTTTGGGTTTGGAATAGTGAGGTTTTTGTTATCTAGTAATCGTCTAAGTTTGTGAAAGCAGCTTTATAAGCTGTTTTGGGCTTGACAATATTCGGTGAATAGCGCTAAATGATATGGGTGTATACCGTCACAGAATCGAATGAATTACAAGCCAGGGATGCTAGCTCTCTACAAGAACTACAGAGCCTCAGTAAAGAGGTTGATTGGCTTTGGATAGATTTTATGGAACCTGACGACAAAGAGCTTGAGGTAGTTGCTGGATTGCTCGAAGCAGCTAAAATAGTAAGTGACTTTAAAGAGCGAAAGGTTTTTCCGCGACCTGAAAGAATTGATGATTATCTTCTGTTTTCTGTTCCTCTAGCTGTGTATGAGAGCAGACTAGAGGCTTTTTCCATTTACGTTTTTGTAAAAGAGAAAATGTTTCTAACTTTGAGGAGTAGGCATTTTTCCAAGTCCGTTAAGAATTCGCTGAAAACTTTTGAAGATTGTGTTGGGAAAGTTTGTGCGGGAGTTACTAATTCGTCTTTTATTCTAAGTAGACTGTTCCATGAAATAAGTAATGAAAATCTGGATGTGGTGATAGCGCTAAGAGAGAACATTGACAAGATAGAAGAGAGGACGCTTGCAAAACCATGGGACAAAGGAATTAGTCGTTCGGTTTTTGGAATAAAGAGAGAGATTTCCGCTCTTGAAAGAATTTTATGGGCTCAAAGAGAGTTAATTCTTAGCATAAGAGAAGGTGTAGTACTAGAGATTAAGACTTCTGAAAGAATTGTGGCAACTCTAAGTCACGCAGTCAACAACATTTCGCGTGAGCTTTCTCTTCTCGACTCTGATAATAACGCTTTAGACAGCATCCTCAGACTGCAAGATCTAGGCATGATACATAAAGTTGAAAGAAATCTGATTTACCTTACTTTAATGGCTCTAATTGTGAGTGCCCTTTTGATCCTCTTAGAGATTGATATAATCAACCTCCTATCAAGGTGACTTTGCAATAATCTACTAGAAACAGATTCTGAAGCTAGTAGCAGAAACTTTATACGCGTCTTATTTCCTCTAAGGAAAGTTCGATAGAAGGCGAGAGAACGAAAACAAAACTGCTGTATGTAAACAAACACCATATGAAAAGTAGCGCGACTTTTGGGAACTGATAGCTATGGAATATGCTCTACTTTTGATTGCCGTAACTTATGCCGTCTCGCTGGGTTTTGGTATTCTGTTAGAGAAATATTTGAAAATGCCTTGGATGTTTGCTGCTTTGTTCTTCGGTATGATTCTTTCTTCGTTCAACCTCTTCGAATTAACCCTTAAAGACGAGCCGTTTCAATTATTCGCCACATTGGGAATGCTCTTCCTCCTCTTCATGATAGGCTTCAATTTAGACATTAAAAGAATGAAGAGGTTCGAAAAGGAAATTTTCAAAGGCTCTATTCTCATAGTAGGGTTTGAAGCCTGCACCGTCGGGTCACTACTTTATTTCGGCTTTCCAGCAGAGGTAAGCAACTCACCACTGGTTGCTATCATCACGGCTCTTTCCTTTGCAACCGTTGGAGAAGCAATTCTTCTACCCATTCTAGCCAAGTATGGAATAATCAAAACAACTTTTGGTCAACTAACTCTTGGAATAGGGACCATAGATGACATCTTAGAAGTATTGACCCTTTTACTAATTCCGTTTTTGCCCGTATTTCTACCAATATCTCAAATCCAAGGTTTTCCAGACCCTACGTTAGTTTTATTGGACTTAGCTGGCATATCGATACTTACATTAGTTTCAATAAAATTTGGAGTGAAAATAAGGAATATTCTTAGAAAGAATTGGAATTTTGAATTTCTTCGACCCCTTTTGATCTTGCTTGTGTTCTTTTCGTTTGTCGTGTTAGGCGGGTTTGTCTTTGAAAGTTTAGCAGCTATTAGCGCAATTTTTGGCGGCTTAGTTGCAAGGTCGCTATTGCCTAAGGAAAAGCTGCGTGCAGATGAAAGAGCTGTTAATTTCTTGGGTTACATTTTTCTTTCGCCACTTTTTTTCCTCAGCGTGGGAGCAAATGTCTCTGTAACCTCAATTCTTGTTTATCCACTGTTGATTGCACTCATATGGTTTGTCGCAAAAGGCTCAAAGCTCTTAGCATCTTATCTGCTTTTCCACCAACTGCTTGGAACAAAATGCTCGTTACTGCTAGGTTTAGGGCTTAGTGTACGGTTCAGCACAAGTCTAATTGTAACATATGTTTTACTTAATTCTGGACTCATTTCACTGGCGTTATACTCAGCACTCATTGCAACCGCTATATTCATGAAGCCAGTAATATTAGGTATACTCTCTTGGGCTTTGTCTAAAGGAAAACCTCCATAGATCATGTAAACCAAGAAAAAAGTCATATTTTGGCGCCGGGAATGGGATTCGAACCCATGCGGCCCAATAGGGCCACAGGCTCTCAAGGCCTGCGCATTATCCGCTCTGCCATCCCGGCCTGTGAAACACACATACTGTTCTATACGAGAATAAAATATTAACCTAGCCTCCACTATGACGCTGACAGATGTCCAACAGCCTTCTCATATTTGGAGTCTATTAGGACCTATTTGGAGCATATAGACTAGAGCCTAGTCTAGGGATCACATATAAGGAACTGATTCTCAGAAAAACACTTGTATTGATGCTTACGACACTCTACTAGACAATTTCTAAATCATTCCATCAAGATAAATTACACCGAAGTTCCATGAATCCAATGGATATACTAAACTTGTTCTTCAAATATAGCTTACTTCATTTATATGCGCCAATAATCAATAGTGTGGGTTTTTCGCATCCCCTCACGTTCACCATAATCACAGCTCACAACACGTTCAGCCTGACCTATCTGCTCTTAGCCGTAGCTATCGCTTACCCCGTATTCCACAAAAAATCGTGGCTCATACCTGTTGCAGTAACAGCTGTGTGGATAATGATAAGCATCAACATAATAACAACCCTAAACATCCCTGTAACAACAGCGATAGCCACGGTTCTTCCTCACGGATGGCTTGAATTCACGGCAATAGCCTATTGGACGAATGCTATACGCAAAGCCACGCAAAACGATAACCCGCCAAAAACAATTGATACTCCAACATTCCGGGATTACCTTAAAGTCTTAACGCAACCCAAACAATTTGTAACTCTAGTCAAAACTGATGTGCAAGTTTCATTCGAAACAACCAAACTTTCGTTCAAAACCCTCTGTAAAAACCTCAAAAAAGCCTACATAACCACACTAATCCTAATCGCAACAGCAGCCCTGATAGAAACTTACATAACACCTAACATAATGTTTCTTGTCAGTAACCTTTAAGGGATGAGAAGGAACAGAAGAAAAGGGGGGAGGGGGCTATTAACCAAGAATCCCTTTCCCGTTCCAATCCCATTTTCCCCAGGAACTAAAAAGGGAGAGATAAAACGCGGCTTTCTTAGCTCAGCAAATCTTTATAGACGCGTTTGTGGTCGACGTTCTTCTCCATAAACACGCTGACTTTGTTTTCCTCAATAATGAAAGAAAGAAGCTTCACAATGTTTCCTTCTACTATCACGTGTTTTACATCACCAAGCTCGAAAGTGTTTGAAAGCTCCTCACTTGCTTCCAAAGCTGAAGAAGACAAAACTGCATAATCAATAATCTTCGTTGAATCTTTCAAATCTATACTTGCAGACTTGGTACTCCTAAGGATGTAGCCTATTATCCCTTCTTTCACTTTTACTTTGTCAATGTTTTGCCTTATCTTTTCGTCTCTACTCGGTTTATCTTTTCGCTGCTCCTGTTTTTCAGTCTTCTCTGCTTTCCTAGGCTCTTCTGCCTTTTTTATCTCCGCTTCCAATTCTTCTTCTGTAAAGTCAATTGCAATCCTAGATTTTTCTTCTTCCTTCAAAGCCGCTTTACTTGTTTTGCGTTTTCTAGGCGCCATGAAACTCATCTCCACTATGCAATTACTGGCTTAACCCTCACCAGTTCACCCTTTTTAATGTCCAGCATCTGACAAACCTTTTCTGGAACGCGAATGACCGCCCTATTTTCGAGCTTCGAATCATTTAACGTCTTAACTTTACATTGTTTAGTTTTGCCGTTGAAAGATTCAACTTCAACAAGGTTAATCTCTTTGCCGTCTAAGAGGTTGTCCCATTGTGACATTATATCTTCGCTAATGTAGACGGTGTCGCTGCGAACCAATAGACCGCCGAAACTCTCAACAATCAGTTGGTTAGAGGGCAATTCTAGTTCAGGCAAAGGCTCTTCTTTAACTTCTTTGCTTTCTTCTTCCTCTTCGTCGATTTCTTCTTGTAGTTCTTTTTCTTCTTCGGGCTCCAATAAGGTGTGGGAAGGAGGTAGTTGTCTGAGGGGAGTAGGGTCGAGACTGTCAAGCAGCTTTATAACGGTTGGAATCAACACACGCGCGACGGTTTCTAGATACTTCATATCCGCATTTTTCGAGGTTATCATGGTTAAGTACATGTCGTTAACGCAAGAGATGTGAACATTGCCTTTGTTTCCTTCAATTACTAGAGAATTCAAGCCTCCAATTGTGTCCGCTTTCTCTAATATGCCTTCTAAAGATCTGACTACTTTCTCTATGGTGGCTTCAGGGGTCTCGGCGTCTCCTGCAACTACAGCAGCTTCTTTGTCAAAGAGGAAACAAGTCTGCACATCGGAGCAAACGTTTCGAATCTCAGTTAGAGCGTTTTTTAACGCAAATGCGTATGCTTCATTAGTCATGTTTTTTCACTCCATGAGATTTTATGAAATCTTGAAGAGTATTCTCTCTGGTACTCCATCGTTCTCTAAAACAAGATATCTGAGTCCTTCAGTGTCGCCTATTTGGTCAACCCATTTCAGTGCTTCCCGCGATTTCTGCAAAACCAGAAGCCTCTCTTGCTGGCTTCTAACAACCTCTTCTATGGCTGTTAGTTCGTGAAATGGGTTAGCGTCTAAGACAACGTTTAGGCCGCCTACAGAAATCTCGCCTAGATTTTCTTGGTTTGATTTTTTGCCTGCCAGTTTGAAGACTACATCTCGTATCTTCTTGGACCTTTCAGCTAATGCTCGAATTTCGTCGAGGCGGCGTAGATACTCGCCAAGCACACTTTTAGTTCTGCTAATTTCTTCATCTATTTTTCCTGCTATATTTGAGGCTGAATCGTATTCTTTTAGTTCTACTACCATATTTAAACCTCCGAAGATGGTGGAAGAAGAGGGGTTTTTACCCTACTCCCATTCCCAAACAAACAAGGGTGGTTAAGGTGCTGTTCGTATGTAAGGACCAAACGTGTTGCCTTTAGCAGTGATTACCTTGAACTCATACTTGACGCCGGATGTATATCCTTCTGTGCGGGTCACGTTGAGGCCCACTGTGCCACCTGGTACCAATATATAGGGCGTCTCGATACCATCATCAGTACATTCCACATCGTTTACTCGGACCTCACTTATCGAGAGGTCTGACGAACCAGTGTTCTTAACCTGGATCACACAGTAAGCGTTACTTGCACCCCACTCGTAGTTCGTGAATGACATTTCTTCTGTTTGCATGAATGTGAATGTTAGTGCTCCCATCCATGCGGCGACTGCGATTGACACTGCGACTGTTACGGCGATTAGTATGATTGCTGCGACGACTGGACTCAATGCCTTTCTGCTTTTAAGAAGTCTCTTCATTCGGTTTTATCCCTCCTTATCAAGTTCACAAGAAAGATAATACCACATTAAGATTTAAGTCTTACTAATTACGACATCATATTTTAAAATAATGCAGTCAACCATCCAAAAACAAATTCCACATCACCCTTACAATCTAGACAAGAAAAAACATCAAGCTTACAACTTAGCCATTCACGTCAAAAACTTATTGGGAACCAAATATTATCCAGAAGAGTCTAAGCATCACGTACACACAGCCTTCTAAGAACAGCATCCAATCCGCCTCATCTTCTCACTATTTTCCGCCTTCCCTATTACAACCTCTTCATTCACCAACAACTCCAAACCATCCCTTGCCGCCACCGCTTCTACACCTGTCTCCTCCTCCACCCGCTTCGCCTCTCCAGCAGAACCACGAAAAATCATCTTCATCCCAAAATGCGTCAACACCACAAACCCCGGCCTAATAGCACTCACAATCTTTATCGCATCATCAGTAGTCATATGACCCTGCCACGGTTCCCCACTCGGCCGCAAAACACACAAGATCAACACCCGCAAATCTTTATAATAACGTTCGACCCCTTCAAAAAACTCAGTATCACTTGTATACCCAATGCTGCCTACACACGTTTCAAAACGAAAACCAACCGTATCCACATCCGAATGCCTCGCCTCAACCCCCACAATCTTCACACCCCCAACCTCAAACTCCGTCCCAGCCACAACTTCCACCACACGCTCAGGTAAACTTTGATGATACTTAGAAATCGCCACCTCAGCCATTTCACCACCCCTAAGCACACTCTTAGAAGCCGCTAAAACACCCCGTCGCCTAGTAGTTCCCCCTGTCATCGCCTCAACTAAAACCTCAGCGTCAGTATAATGATCAGGATGAGCGTGTGAGACTAAAACTCCATCAATTTCTCGCGGATCCAAACTCAAACTCCAAGAATGCACAAGCGCCCCCGGTCCAGGGTCTAAATGCACATTAAAATTGTCACTCAACAACCGAATTCCAGCAGTCCGCCGCTTCTGCGTGATAGTGGCAAACCTTCCGCCGCCTGTGCCTAAAAATACAATTCTAAAACCGCTCAAAGCTTACCACATCAGCTCGTTTTAGTTCATCCACTCTCATTAACTTTATTACGCAAATGTACTCCTTTAATAGCCAACAAAGGAGCATACACAAAACATGCTCATAGTCATACGCGTCGGCGGCTCAGTCATAGCTTCTCCCATAAACCTAAAACTCATAAACCAGTACGTAGAACTCCTCAAAAGACTCCGAAGAAACGGCTACAAAATCATAACGGTCGTCGGCGGCGGCACCCTAGCACGAGAATTCATTGAAACAGCCAGCCAACTAGGCTTAAACGAAGAAGCGCAAGACTGGCTTGCCATCCACATCTCACGCCTCTACGCTCTGCTTTTCAAACTGAAACTGGACAAAAACGGAACAGAAGACGTACCTACTTCCATAAGTGAAGCTGTTGAAGCCTTAGAAGAAGATAAGATTGTGGTGATGGGCGGACTGAAACCAAGAATGACAACAGACACAGTTGCTGCACACATCGCCCAAAAAACAAAAGCACAATTACTTGTGAAAGCTACAGATCAAGACGGTATCTACAACAAAGACCCGAGAAAACACAAAGACGCAAAAAAGCTAGACAAAACAACATATCACGATCTAACACAACTTTTTGAACAAAGCCGCCACAAAGCAGGAATACACCAAATCCTCGATCCAGTAGCCGTCAAAATCCTACAGAAAACCAGCATCAAAACAATCATAGTAAATGGCTACGACCCCAAAAACATCCAACACGCCATCGAAGGCAAGGAAATTGGCACCACAATCATGGAATAAAACATAAATAAACCCACCACGTAGTGCTCTGATGGTGCGAAGGGATGCCCTACCAATTTACATAACCCTCAACAAAATTCTACCCAAAATCAGCCTAAAGCATCGTAAAAACAGCCAAACCACATGGAGACTTTTTATTCAAACACCACTAAACTACAGTAGAAACCTAGAAGAAACTGGAGGCAACAACAGTGGTTAAACTTCGCGAAAACGAACAAAAAACACTTTTGACTCTCAGCAGCCTATACGGCAAGGCAGACGTAAATCAGATAATAAAGGCCAGCGGTCTTGCCCACGCTGCTGTCATGCGAGCAGCCTTAAAACTGTCAAACGAAAAACTTGTCCGATTACACAAACAAAAACAAACAATTGTGACCTTGAACGAAGAGGGAAAAACCTACGTTAAGAAAGGGCTTCCAGAACGCCGCATAATCAACTCGTTAATCACGCTAGGCGGCAAAGCAAAGGTCGACGAGGTTGTTGAAGACGCAAAGCTGGAAAGTCAGCTTGTACCCATCGCTTTAGGCTGGCTGCATCGAAAAGGCTGGGCAAAAATAGAACGAAAAGAACGAACCTTAAAGGCTTTAAAGGACCCGCAAAAAGGAAAGGACGAAGAGATTCTGACACTTTTAGCAGAAAAGGACATAGTTGTCACTGAAGAACTAAGCAAAGAAAAACAAGGAGCAGTAGTAACTCTAGGGAAACGTAAACTCGTAGAAACTGAAGAAAAAACTTTTCGAATACTGGAACTTACCGCAAAAGGTCGAAGGTTCATTAAAAAAGGAGTTAAGATAGTTGAAGAAGTTAGCCAACTGACTCCAGAACTTATCGTCACTGGAAAGTGGCGAGAGACGAAACTGAGAAAATTCAACGTAACCGCATCTGGCCCACCTGCATATCCAGGAAAAGTTCACCCTTTGCAGCAAATCATCGAACGCGCAAGAGAGATTTTTCTGGAAATGGGCTTCACAGAAATCCGTGGACCATTAGTTGAAACAGCTTTTTGGAACTTTGACGCGTTGTTTCAGCCTCAAGACCATCCCGCGCGCGAGATGATGGACACGTTCTATCTTTCCAGTCCTAACTCTGGAGAACTGCCCGAAAAAAGCGTTGTAGACGCTGTTGCAAAAACGCATGAAGATGGTTGGACGACTGGTTCGAAGGGTTGGGGCTACAAATGGAGCCAGAAAGAGGCTAAGAGGCTAGTGTTGCGGACGCATACAACGTCTGAAACCATCAAATACCTTTCAAAGCATAAGAAACCGCCGATTAAAGTCTTTTCAGTTGACCGAGTTTATCGAAATGAACAACTTACATACAAGCACACGGCGGAATTTTATCAGATAGAAGGCATCGTAGTAGACAAAGGAGTTACGTTACGCGATTTGATGGGCACCTTGAAAACGTTCTACAGCCGTTTTGGGTTGAAAATGGTGCAGTTCTGGCCTTGCTATTTTCCCTACACTGAGCCTTCAGCGCAAGCGATGGTTTATGTTCCGAAGCTTAAGCATTGGATGGAGCTTTGCGGTATGGGCATGTTTAGGCCTGAAGTTTTAGCTCCGATGGGTATAAAGTATCCTGTTTTGGCTTGGGGAGGAGGACTGGAACGCATCGCCATGCTGGAACTCGGGCTTGATGACATACGATTGTTGTATGGTAACCGCCTAGGGTGGATTAGGAGGACACCTATATGCCGGTGACCACGTTAGACAGAGAAAGGTTCTCCAAATTTGTGGAACGAAAACTCACATCGGCGGAAATGACCAAGTGGCTGCCCTGGCTAGGTCTTGACATCGAAGAAGTTGGAGAAGACCATGTGAAAGTGGAGTTCAATCCCAACCGCATCGACTTCTGCAGCTACGCCGGAGTAGCAAGGGCTTTCAAAGGGCTGAGAAGTTGGAAGACGGGATTACCAAAATACAACGTGAAAGATGGCAGAACCGTGCTTAACATTAACGAAGCGGTCTCTGAAGTTAGACCTTTCATGCTCGCAGCTATTGTGCGTGACATAAAGCTTGATGAAGAAGACGTTGTCGATTTGATGGAGATGCAGGAAGATTTGCATTGGGGCATAGGTAGAGACCGCAAGAAAGCTTCCATCGGCGTACACAATTTAGACCTAGTAGAGCCGCCTTTTACCTTTACTGCAGTCAAGCCGAACAGTGTGAAATTTGTTCCATTAGACAAGACTGAAGAGATGACTCTGAAAGAGATTCTGGAAAAGCATGAAAAAGGAATGGCATATAAACATCTGGTCGACTGGGCGCCGAAATATCCGCTACTAATCGACAAAGATAGCAAGGTGCTTTCCATGCCGCCGATAATAAATGGCGAACTAACAAGAATCAACGAAGAGACTGAAAACTTGTTCCTTGACGTAACTGGCACAGATTATGCTGCAGTTGAAAAGAGCTTAAACGTGCTTTCCACCGCTCTCGCAGACATGGGAGGCACCATCGAAAGGGTCAAAGTGAAATACTCCGACCATACGGTGTTTTCGCCCGATTTAAGCCCCAAAAAAATGAAACTTCAAACCGCTTACGCCAACGAGTTGCTGGGTTTTAGACTTTTTGATTCAAAAATTGTTGAGTGCTTAGAAAAGTGTAGGCTAGGAGCTAAAAAAGTTGGAAAAGGTTTTGTTGAAGTGGCGATTCCAGCTTACCGTATTGATATTCTTCATGAAGTGGACTTGGTGGAAGAAGTGGCGATTGGCTATGGCTATTACAAGCTTAAACCAACCTTTCCATCTTCAGTCACCATCGGCAAACAACATCTTGCCAACAAAACGGCAAACATGGCAAGGCAAATCGTGATAGGGTTGGGCTTCACAGAAGTCATGAATTTCACGCTGACAAACGAAAATCTGCATTACAAAAAGATGCGTAGAAAAGCTGAAAAACCTGTCAAGCTTGCCAATCCTGTCTCATCCGAATACACCATAATGCGGCAAGACTTGCTACCTAGTTTGATGAAAAATCTTGCAGACAATAAGCATGAAAGCTTTCCGCAGAGGCTGTTTGAAATCTCGGATGTAGTGCGGCTGAATAACAAGCTGGAGACACAATGCGAAAGACGATTACACATAGCTGCAGTATCATCCCATGCAACCGCAAACTTCACCAAAATAAAATCTGCTGTAGAAGCGTTGATGGCAAACATGGGCTTAAAACGTTGGAAAATAAACGCGACAGAGCATTCAAGTTTTATCGATGGAAGAGCCGCAACAATCGGTGTCAAAAACAAGCAGATAGGCATTGTTGGCGAAGTACATCCAGAGGTCTTAAACAATTTCGAACTAGAAAACCCTACAGCAGCTTTTGAAATCAATTTAGAAGCTTTGATAGACTAGAAAACCTTTTCCCTATGTTCTTCTGTTATTACATTAGCGATGATATGAGCAACAAGAATCCCACCGCAACTCTCTCTTTGAGGGCTCGTGCAGACGGACTTGACAGAAGCTTGCGTAACTGCTTGCTGGTGACGAAGAGCTTACCCAAACACGAGACACGGTGGGCGCGGGTGAATAACCTCCCACGCCAGAGAGAGCTTAGCAAAGAAGAGCGTAAAGCTCCACCAATGAAGTTAAGTGTTAGGTAACGTGGGATACACACCGCCCGCGACAAAGAGAACTTTTAAGTCTCTAATCATCGAATGTTAAGAAGAATAATTAGAGGGCTACACTGTTGGACATCGAAAAAAGACTTGATCTTGTTATGCGCAATACTGTGGAAGTCATAATCCCTGCTGAGCTACGCTCCTTACTTGAAACAAAAACTCAACCTCGCACTTACTGGGGTTTCGAGTTAAGCGGTCTCATGCACATAGGCTTAGGTTTGGTCTGTGGCTCAAAAATCAAAGATATGGTTGAAGCAGGCTTCCATTTCATCGTTTTCCTCGCAGACTGGCATTCGTGGATCAACAACAAGCTCGACGGCAAAATGGAAAACATACGTTTGTGCGGTGAATACTTCAAGGAATGCTTTATTGCACTGGGCATAAAGAACGTTGAGTACTTGTGGGCAACAGACCTTGCCAAAGACATTGAATACTGGGAAAAAGTTGTAAAGATAAGCAAAAACGCTTCAGTTCAACGCATATGGAGAGCCTTACCTATCATGGGTAGAGAAATGAACCTCTCGGACATCGAGACTGCCTGGCTGTTCTACCCATGCATGCAAGCGGCAGACATATTCTACATGGAACTCGATGTGGCGTGTGCTGGTATGGAACAACGCAAAGCTCACATGCTCTCTCGTGACATCGCAGAAAAATTACACTGGCAAAAACCATCATGCATTCACACTCCCTTACTCATGGGACTAGAAGGACCAGCCAAAAGCGATAGACAGCTTGACGAAAATGCTGCAATAAACTTGCAAATAGTCTCAAAAATGTCCAAGAGTATACCAAGCTCATGTATCTTCGTACACGACTCGCCAGAAGACATCAAAACCAAGTTGAAGAACGCATATTGCCCACCTAAACAAGTAAGTGGCAACCCGGTGCTAGAAGCATCACAGCTAACTGTTTTCACTAACACTAAAGAGCTAACAATAACACGTCCACCTAAATACGGAGGCACCGAAACCTTCACTAACTACGCTGAACTCGAAAAAGCCTACAAAGAAGGAAAAATACACCCACTAGACCTAAAAAACGCAGTCGCAGAAGCCCTAATACAAATATTAGAACCAGTTCGAAGCCACTTCAAAAAACATCCAGAAAAACTAGAAAAGATGAAGAAAATCGAAGTAACAAGGTAAAACAACTTTGTCAACCCACCTAAAAGAAAAACTAGAGAAAATCGAAAAACTACTGGAAAGACTAGCCCTCCAATCAGCTAAGGGCATACCTATAGTTGTGGAAGGCCAAAGTGATGTTGATGTACTTCGCAAACTCGCGTTGTGCGGCGACATAATTGCAGCAAAAACAAGAAAATCCTTCCTTGCGTTAGTAACAGAAATAGAAAAACTAGACGTAGAAGAAGTAGTATTGTTGATGGATTTTGACAGACGCGGCAAAGAATGGACCAAACGTTTAACACAGTACCTTGAACAAACCAAAGTGAAACCAAACACGTTCTTCTGGCAAGAACTCCGCAACCGTGTAAGTCACGATGTCAAAGACATAGAAAGCTTGCTGCCCTATCTACACACTTTAAAGAAGAAGAGTGGAAATTCGCAAACTATAATAGAGAGAACACTGTAGCGAATATTCGGTTTACGTTTCACATTAAGTGATGCTAATCCTTACACATATCACTCGGAGGTGACGTTAATGGGACCATCACAAACTGTTACAGTAAAGTATGTAATCCGCGCAAAATTTGAAATCGACGGAGTTGTAGAAAAACCAGACGTTATCGGAGCGGTTTTCGGCCAAACAGAAGGCCTATTTGGGCCCGAATTAGATTTACGGGAACTGCAAAAATCTGGCAGAATTGGAAGAATCGAAATCAATTTACAATCAAAACAGGACAAGACAACTGGAACCATCACCATACCGACAAGCCTCGACCGCGTTTCCACAGCCATACTCGCCGCCAGTATAGAAAGTATAAACCGCGTAGGACCGTGCAACTCCAAAGTCACACTGGAAAAGGTTGAAGACATACGTGATGCAAGACGCAAACTCATCGTAGACCGCGCAAAAGAGATTCTTCACAAATGGAAAATTGAATCCATGCCAAGTACAGAGGAAGTTTTTCGCGAAGTCTCAGAAACACTGCGAACAGCAAAAGTTGAAGAATATGGCAAAGAAAAACTTACAGCTGGCCCGGGAATTGAAAACGTGAAAGAGATAATTGTTGTTGAAGGCAGAGCTGATGTTCTGAATCTCTTGAGATGCGGAATACTAAATGTCATTGCACTTGAAGGAGCGAAAATACCTGAAGCAATAATCAAACTATGCAAAGAAAAGGAGGCAACGGCTTTTCTAGACGGTGATCGCGGTGGAGATTTGATACTCAAGGAATTGATGCAAGTAACAAACGCTAAGTATATTGCAAGGGCTCCACGAGGAGTGGAAGTTGAGGAACTAAACTGTAAGGAAATTATTACAGCACTTGACCGAAAAGTTCCGATGGAACCAATTAAACTAAGGAAGGAAAGACGCAGAGTACTTGTTCCAAAACAAATTGTTGCGGTCGCGAAGGAGTTAGAGGGCACTCTCGAGGCTGTATTGCTTAACAAAAAGATGGAGAAAATGGAGAGCTTGCCAGTGAGCGAGCTTGCGGAAAAGCTTCAGCAAACAGAGGACATAGACACTGTGGTTTTCGACGGTGTCATAACACAACGTTTAGTAGATGTTGCCAACCAGAAGAAGGTCAAATACTTGGTGGCTGCACGTATTTCAGATGTTGTGAAACAGCCCTTGAACGTGCACCTCATCACCTTCTCTGATATTCAGGGGTAGTCGTCAAAAATCCAAAAGACCTTGGTTTTGCCTTTGATTTCGCTGTTGGCGTCTAAAGCTAGAAAGTAGTCTTGAAGTGTCAATGCTCCTTAAAATGAGGGTTGGTTGTGGATTTTAACGTTTTAATAGCCAGATGGTTTTTATTAAGTGACATTGTGGGTGTGTGATTTTGAAGATTTTGGGGAAGAACTTCAAGAAAGGCATTTTTAAGGTAATGCCTAAAACTTTGGATGACCTGTGGCATTTATACAACATCATCTATAAAGGCGACTTAGTTTATGCGCGAACAACTCGAGAAATAAAGGTTGACGCAGAGTATTCAAGACCCCAAAAAGGCAAGCGTGTTTCGGTTTTTCTCGGCATAAGAGTTGAAGACGTTGTTTGGGACCGCAGTTTAAACAGGCTTCGAGTTCATGGCAAAATACACGAAGCACCCGATGACATCGTTGGACGAGGAACACATCACACACTAAACATAGCGGTGAATAGACCAATAACAATTGTAAAGGACAAATGGTTAAAGCATCAAATTGACCGACTTAAAAGAGCTACACGTTATGAAGCACCGCCCATTATTGTTGTTTCCATTGATAGCGAGGAATACTGCATTGCAATGATACGACAATATGGTTTGGATGTGCGAGTTGAAGATAAAGCGAGACTTCCAGGCAAGTTGGAAGCGGAGAAGAGAGCAAAAGCCTTGCAGAGGTATTTTAGAAAGGCATTTAACGCCTTGAGAGAGATTTGGCATAGAAGTCGTTGTTCAATCGTGATAATAGGAGTAGGCTTCGTAAAGAACCAATTCGCTAAATATGTGAAAAGCGAGGCTTCAGACATTGCTCAAGCAGTAGTGGATGTCAAAGGTGTAAACAGTAGCGGAGTAACAGGGATTAAAGAGGCTTTGCGCTCCGGTGTCTTGGACACGACATTAAAGCACATGCGCATTGCAGAAGAAGCTAAAATTGTTGAAGAAGTGCTTGCAAGACTTGGGAAAGAGAAAAGTAACGTTACCTATGGCTTGGAGCAAGTGGATAAAGCAGACATGTTTGGCGCTGTTGAAACCCTTCTAATGGCAGACTTCACCATAAGAGACGCCTCAGATGAAAAACGGTTGGTTTTAGAGAAGTTGATGAAGAAAGTTGAAGAAAAAGGCGGAAAAATCATTGTAGTAAGCGTTGAACACGAAGCTGGCCAGAAACTGCTTGCGCTAGGAGGAGTTGCAGCACTCTTACGTTTTCCCGTTAACTAAAGTGAAAACGCTTTATTTTTCGCAAAATTTCAGGCGCCGTCTCACTTCAGGTCTGGTTTCGACAAGCCTTTTCAAAGCCATCTCGAAGGTTTCGTCTGGCGCCAATTCTTTTTCGATAAACACGCCTGTTCTGCCTATTTTATCTCTTCGTAGAAGTGCACGCACACGGTCCAACACGGTCTCTAAAGAAATTCTTAAAAGTTTAGCTATTTCCTCCTCTCGTCCATTAT